>FLNY01003057.1_pt1 | contig 38332 bp, 24 predicted proteins | sample 1140381 | NCBI WGS metagenome assembly FLNY01 (sample SAMEA3878172, study PRJEB12797) | bioreactor metagenome | biome: Moose rumen | place: Sweden | collected 2011-10 | reverse complement strand
CTCATAGCCTGCCAGCCAGATGAAGTGGATGTCACGCTTCAACGCCTTCTCTATCTTGCGACAGGAATAGATGTTGTTCATGTAGGCATAGATGACTACCTTCAGAAGCATCTTTGGGTCGTAGGGACTGCGGCCGCGCTCCCTGTACAACTTGCGGAATGATGACAGGTCGAGGTCCTCAACTATACTGCTGATTAAGCGCACAGGATCATTTTCCGCTATATCCTTGTCGATTCTTTGCGGAAAAAGTATCGTCTGATTTGGACAATACGGACGAAAGTGGTACTTTTGTGATATTTTATTTGGCATGTTGTAAAGGTACAAAAACTTTACGACATAACAAAGCCCTGGCTTGAGAAAGTCGGGGCTTTGCGTAAAAAAAGAGGATGTGCCTATTTTGACACACCCTCTTTTTGCCTATAGAAATAAGAAGTGGGATGAGTCATAACAGACACATCCCACCTTGATTATCGTCGTCTTATCTGAATAACATCTTCTTGACCGTTCCGTCAGACATCTTCACGAGATATACACGTCCGGTCTGCGGTTCGACAACCACACGTCCGTCAGTAGTGAGATAAGCGACAGGAGTCACTGTCTCCGTAATATCCTCCATGCCCGTTGTCTCATCGGCAAACATGTCCCTTACAGGAGCGCTATTGCCGTCGCCAACGTAGTAGAGTCGGAAATTGTCGAAGATGGCCCAGTCATAAGTCGTGTCCATGCTCTTGCGAACTCCGAAGCGTAATGTGCCGTCAGAGACATATACACGAAGAATGTTCTCGTACAGTCCAGCTTCGAACGCCATTTCAGCGTCTCGCATATTATTCGGGTAAGCAGTGAGGCCAGTGGCCGCCTGTAAGTCCGCCAGTCCGATGCTGCTACGCAGTCTGATAGCCTGTGCGGCGTCATTGGCGTATAATGTGGCGAGTTTGTTTGTGCCGTCATCATTCAATCCGTTGCGATAGAATCCGTTGACAGTCAGGATATACCATCCGTTAGACAGTCCGCTGAGAGTCTGATAGGTGTCAAATGTCTTGTTATAATGCTCAGCGTCCGTATAAGATTGGAATGCGAATCCTGTGCCGCTCCATCCGTTGTTGTTATTAGCGTTGAAGCCTCCGTTTGTGACAGCTATCTCAGTTGCGTTCATAACCTTGCAGTTGAGTAGGAAGTTGTCGAACTGCATCTGTCCCGCATACCTGTTGGTATTATATATGATACTTGCCATCTTGACGAAAGACGAGCTGACTGTCATGCGTGTTCCGTCCACATAAATGTACGTTCCCGTCTGTGACGAGCGCAGTGACACGTGATGACTTATCGTTGGTGCTGTCTCCGTCTTAAAATATGTGCCCTTTGTCACGGAGTAATTGCCTATGACAGTCTCGCCCACAACAATCTCACCTGTTGTCGCTCCCGTGAATGCGCGGAACGTTACAATAGCGTTTCCGTTCTCGTCACGCAGTACAAAATCGCCGGCGCGTGTAGCGTTCGAACCGATGATGGACGTCTGTGCGAAATCGAAGTCGAACTGATACACCGTAGTGTTTTTGTATTCAGCTATAGTAGGGAGAGTGAAGATAGCCGATGTGCCGTTGTTGGCGTCGAGCACGCTCTTCAGCCATATACATTTAGATTCGCTTGCTCCGTCAGCCTGCTGAACAGCTGTCAGTCGGTTGTCGAGAACTATCGTCCAGTTGTCCATCCAGTCTGCGTCCTCGAAGTTCTGTGCGAAGACGTTAAGGTAGACAGACTCGTCGATTTGGTAAGAGGAGTCGATAGCGCCACCGACATGGAGGTAATAGCACTTATTGGCGCTGTTGAAGAATACAGTGCCGAAATGACCGGACACCTGAGCGGAGCATTCCACCTTCACGTCGAGCAGACTGGCGGATCCTGCTGTCATCTGCTGCAAAGAGCCGAGCAGGTAGTCTCCGTCTGCGAGAGCACCCTCAGAGCGTATGTCAATAACCGGCACAAGATACTGAGGCCCGTATTGCCAATTCTGCTTGCGTACGAAGAGAGAGCCGATGTTGAGGCGGTCTCCATTGGCATTACCGTTGCCCTTGACATCGAACACCAGTCGTGAGCCCTCCTTAATGGTAAGGTTGTTGACCGTCATGTGAGCATATCCGTTGTCATTCACGTAAGGAGTAGACTTCAGGTTACTTGTGATATAGAGAGCTGAGCCGTATTCCATGGAGATAGACTTATAGTAGCTCTCTGACGCCACGAGGTCAGAGCCGAAGAACAGCTCCGTGAAGCGGTTTGCCCACACGTCACTGTTAGTGATGCTGCCGTTACAGATGAGGGCACCCTGCCAGATGTCCGTCTTACCTGAGTGAGAATGAGTCTGGTATGGCAGATGAGCCGCAGATGAGCCTTGCTTACACAGATTAGTCTTTCCGGACAATCCGTTGCCGGAGAGTCTGATGCGGTCCCATGTGTGCTTTGTCTCCGTGTACTGCACACGGTCACCGCCCTCTATCGTGGTGCGTGAGTTCAGGAACAGCGTTGATGGCTGTGCGCCGCTATTTATGTTGACAGAATACTCGGAGCCATTGCCGTCAGGCCAGACGAACACGTCCTTTCCGTTGAGTGATGTGGTGATTGAGCCGTTATTGCCGATGCCGGTGCGTCCTGTCCACGTCAGTGCCGGAGGAGCCTGAGTCAGTCCCTCAAGCTCACCTACGAAGAAGCTTGGGTGAGGAGGCTGGTTATATCCCTCAGTCTGCCATACCATAGCTTGGCGATATTGATGGTCATACCATAGAGACTGCATGCGGTGTTCAGTCGGGGTGACAGTGGTATAGACACGTATAAAACGGTTGTCAGATGTTCTCATCACAATCTCCTCACGCCAGTCGCCAATGATGTCGCCCGTGGCGCAAGGATTCTTCTTCGTGCCGTTGATACAAGCAGTGGCATAGCTGCCATGTCCTGTGTCGTAAATTCTCTGTCCTAACTTGTCCACAAACAGATAGCCCTCACTTGAGCCAGGTCCGTTGATGGTCTCTGACAGCAGGTCGCCGTCCCAGTATATGCGGAAATTGAGAGCCATAGGATACGGAGTCTGTGCGTTCCAGTTGTTAGACATCGAGCTGATATAGACAGGAGATGTCGGGTTAGGCTGTACATAGCTCAACGGAATGATTCCGGACTGTGAAGACGCTCCGATACCTCCAGGATATTCGTTCGTGAAGTTGCCTGCCATGGCTCGTCCGTCATCAGACGTGCCCACGCTTCTCGCATAAATCTCGCATGTGGTGGCGTTTCTGTAATTGTTACATGGTTTCTCCTCATTACAAGAGAAAGTCTCCAGTCCCTTTCTGAAAGGATCGAGGTCGCCGGTATGTGAGGCGTCTCCATGTCCGAGAGCTGTTGACGAGCAGCCGTGCAGAGACGTGTCTCCAGTATGGAAGTCGAGCACCATTGAGCCGTATACAATCTCATCGCTTCCGTCCTCATCGACGTCGGCTATGGCGAAGTTATGGTGTCCCTGTCCGTACCATCCGCTGTTAGTGTAGCTGTGCCATGTGTTTCCCACCTTATAAAGCTTGTTCGTGCTCTTGTTCACTCGGTAGGTGCATGCGTCAGTCTTCGTGTATATACCACGTCCGAGGAAGATATAAGGGTTAACGCCGTCTAGATACGGAGCGCCCATGAAATACTTGCTTGAGCGGTGACCGTACGAGTCGCCCCAGTCGGATGCGTTACCTCGAGGTAAAGGATATGTGATGACGTCGTATGTGTATCCGTTTCGTCCATTGATATACATGAGCCATTCCTCGCCTGAGTTAGAGAATGTCATGTTCGCCGTATGCACGATACCGTTTCTTATGTTCTCGTTGACGTTTCCGATGGTCTCTGTCGTGCCGTCGGAATGGTGTATCACTGTGTTCGCTCCGCCTCGATACAGCACCTCGCACGCTCCGTCTTCGTTCCAGTCAAACGCCACGGCGTCCCACTGCTCGTCGGCACCGTAGCAAATGTTAGGGCCGCAGTCAATCCACCAAAGACGTCCGTAGTTGATGCTTGACGCGTACACCTCAATCTGGCAATACATCTGTTTGTTCGACACAGGGAAGAGCTCGTCTTGGTCTGTCTGGTTCTTGCGTTTTACGATAAAGTCTATTTTCCCGTCGCCATCGACGTCACCTAAAGAGATATCATTTATTGTGTAATTCGCCATTGCCGTGGACGGGTTGTTTTGTTTCCACACCGTCACTCCGCTGCGCGCCTGCACGTTAGACACCGGAAACTCGAAATACTGGTTTTGCCAAGGTGTCACTGCAGCGCACTGCTGTCCGGCCACTCCGTTCTTAACCGGAACGACGGTGTATGAGCTTGAGGAGCCTCCTCCCGAATCGACATAATTGGACACACTCAGATTCTGTGCTATAAGCGACCCGTCACGATACAGATTATAGGTCACGTCATAGTACTCGTCTGCCTGTACACGCCAACTGACATACACGCCAGACTGAACGCTTACCGCAACTAAACCTCTGTCCAACTGATCCGTCTTACGCTGAGCATAAGTGTTACTGACGGATACGACAGAGAGCACCGCAAGAGCGGCCGCACCTTTGAACCCTTTCAGGGATTCACGAAATTTACCCATGTTGTTAAAGTTTTGGTTAGTTAAATGATATTAGGTTAATATATATATACAATATCTATTAGGTCTTTGCTCTCAAGGACGTTTGAAGATTATTGGTATGCGATGCGCCGCGAATATATATAGTATGTGCCAAATAAACAAATTTTTCGCAATTTATTTTTTTTGTGTTTTTGCTTATATCTGCTTGATAACACCAGACTTACGTTGCTCTCGTCGATGACAATATCATCTTGCGATGCCCAATGGATGCGCTTTCCAGCATGTTTGTGGCTGTGGAGCGTGACGCGTGTCGTGTTTTTTGGGGGGCGGAGGTGAATTGTTATGATATGAACAGTGGAAACGAAAAAAACAGATGACGAAATCTCTATACCATTTCGCACATTTTACGTTGTCCGATATTCCTCTTTTTCCGTTGACATGAGGCAGCGAAAAAATGACTTCTGAAATTTTCTCGTGTCTTATTCGGCGTCTGAAAATCTTAGGTTAGGACGTTGAAACTCTCAGGTTAGGATTTTGAAAAGCTCAGGCCTGTTTGTAGGCTACAACCTAACCTTAGAATATCAAAAAGAGAACTAAGGCTTTTTAAGAACTTTGTTTTAAGATTATCAGCTGGTTACCCCGTTTTTTTGAAAAAAATAGGCATAGGAAATCTCGTCACAGGACAAATTGTCATTTTTTCCACTAAGTGACGTTTACTCTTTGCTTGCAATCGACATACCATGCTGTAGGGAGGTATAGTGTCCCTTATCAGTGGCAGACTGTTGCGTGAGCCTGGAGTGGGCTATTTCGCATACTATAATGAGTTATAAAGAAGGTGTCAATGGCATCTTCTTGTGAGCGTACGAACCACTTATTATAACGGAACGTCTGTGGCCGATACCTATATGTGATTAATGATCCTAATCCTGTTGTGTGTGAGGTGAGTATATAAAAACCTAATTTTTCGGTATTGCATATTTGTATGTGTCGAAGTACCTTCGCGGTTGTTTAACAAATTTATAATTATGAAGGATACTGTTAACTTTTTTCGCATTGCAGGTTATGTTGTCCTGTATGTTGTGACTATCTTCGCAACAGCGTTTCTTGGTTTTCTCCATCCGGTTTGTTGGGCGGGACTACCGGTCGTGGCTGCCTTGCTGGCTGCATTCTCTTATTACGGTTTAGCTCAGTACTGGCGTTTTTTCGGGGCGGGAACTCTGCTTAGTCTTACGTTGAGCATGTTCCTTTATGCCACGGGGGAGGTGGAGGTTCGTGAGTCTGTCATTATGGTGGCTTTCGGTTTTCTTTCCGACGTCGTACGTCAATATGTTGGCAACTCATCATTGAAAGGTCTGTTGATTGCCTATCCGGTTCTCTCATTGGGAGATATCAGCTGGGTGCACAAGCTGTGGACAAATACCAGCTGGTATTATGACGGAGCAGTTGAGGAGATGGGGCTGGAATATGCGGAAGGTCTGATGGCTTATGCGCATTGGTGGGTGCTTGCGCTTGTCGTTATACTCACTCTTGTTATGAGCTACGTGGGTGTCTTTGTGTCATCTCGACTTGTTGACTTTAGAAAGGGAAAATGATATTATGGAAGCTTTAAGAAAATTTTGGAACACTAACGCTCGTCCTCAAGGATGGATGGGCAAGTTCGCATTGAGTTTGATGAACCTTACGCATACGCCAATGGCATTATGGAACATTTCATTCGTGGATTTCCAACCCGACTGGATTGTATTGGACGCTGGATGCGGCGGCGGAAAGAATATCGCGAGAATGCTGAAGCGCTGTCCAAAGGGGCAGGTGTACGGTCTCGACTACTCTGATGACAGTGTTTCCTATAGTATCAAATACAACAGCAAATACATTGGTGATCGTTGTTTCATCCAGCAAGGTAATGTCATGGACATGCCGTACGAGAATGAGAAGTTCAATTTGGTTACCGCATTCGAGACTGTGTATTTCTGGCCAGACCTGAAGAAAGCGTTCTCTGAGGTGTTCCGTGTATTAAAGTCTGACGGAACGTTTATGTTTTCTTACGGCGACAAGAACAATAGCACGATGAGTTATTGGGAGAAGGAGATTGACGCCATGAATCTTCTTCCTGTTGATGATATTAGTAAGATACTCGCTGAAGTTGGATTCGCGGATGTACGGGTGACGAGGAAAGGGGAGTACACCGTCAATTTCTGCGCCAGAAAGCCGTTGGCGCATGTGGCTGCTAACGCGTGACGACATGGTCTGCTGTAATAGAAAAGTCCTGACTTGCTGCTGCGCAAGCCAGGGCTTTTCATATATATATAATAATATGTGTGATTAAACTATGACATGGTACGTAAGATGTGACGGGCTGATGTCATGCGGGCGTCGTAGCGTACTGTCACCACGTTAGTGCGAGGGTTGAAGTGGACGTCCTTCACTCCGTGTATGTGCTTTGCCTTGGACATGACTCTCTTGTTGTTGTTGCGACGCCCCACCTTAATTGTACATGTCCGCATGTCAGGACGGTTGTCGTGCTTCTTGTCAACCATTACGACTGTCGCCTTCTTGTTGTCGAACTTCTTGTTACTTGCTGACGTTGGTATTGTGCATGCGATCGCCATAATCATCATGGCTGCCATCACCTTATTGATATTCTTCATAATGTATCTCCTTTTATTTAGTTGTTTGACTTCTTGTTTTTTTTGATTACGATGCAAAGATGCGATGATTTTATGATGAATGAAAGAGGAAAAATCCTATTCCGTGAGGCGGAATCCCTAATCGTGGTCGGAGGGTCCCTATGACAAGTCTTTCTCTTTTACATATAAGGTGTGCTTGTGAAATTTTTTTGTCTGGGATGTCATGGTGACAGAGTGAGAAATGACGATGACCAGGTGTTATTTTCCTGATTATAGTGTTGAGAATAGTGTTGACGATTGTCAATACACTTGAAAAAGGCAAATGAAATAATGTTTCATTTGTCTCCATATTTGTTATAATGGTACGAAAAAATAAGATGCGTCAAGAATCAAAATGTTTGGCGGACATTAAGCACATCGAAAAAATATATGTGCAGAATCGTTATTCCATGCATGCATTCTGTCGCTCAATATCGACACTTCGGTACAAAAACAATAGCATTTTCGTGTAATTATTGTTGTATAACATACTTTTGCATCGAACAAAATAGTAATTGTTAAGTAAAGATATGGAAGATTTTAAATCGATATTTGAGAGTCGGTACACATGGATTGAAGGATTTATGCGTAATGTCAGACGTTACGCGAAACGTATTGCCATGATTGATCCAGAACTGGACCGTACTTGGACATACTCTGAGCTGAATGATGAGTCTAACCGTCTGTGTAACACATTGTCATGTGATGGTTTCAAGAAGGGTGATGTCATTATGGCATTGACTCTCAATTGTCCTGAATTTGCTTTCACTTACATAGCCGCACACAAGATGCAGGGTGTTTGCTGTCCGGTTAGTTACCGTTGTAGTGCGGGAGAGCTTGCTTATAATATTGACGACTCCAAACCGATTATTTTGGTGGTGTGCCTGTCAAAACTGGACTGTGTGTTTGAGGCGTTGCGTCACTCTCACTTTAAGCCAAAGAGGATTGTGGTCATAGGCTCAAAGAGTAGTGGAGAGGCGATATCATACGATGAGTATACAGCCCACGGAAGTACTCGTGAGCCTCATATCACTGAGAAGTATAATATATATGACGAGACGACTCGTCTGTATACCTCCGGTACTACGGGACATCCGAAGGGCGTGTCAATGACGAGCATCAACGAGGTGCTGTCAGCTCACGACGTCATGATTCATTTCCCGATGAACTACCGTGATGTGACTATGAACACCACGCCATGGTTCCACAGAGGAGGACTGCATTGCGCCGGGCCTTGTCCGACATTCTATGCGGGAGCGTCACTTGTCGTCATGCGTAAGTTCGAGCCTCTCCAGACATTGCAGCTTGTCAGCAAGTACAAGATCACGTTCGTGGTGGGCGTGCCTACTGTCTTGGAGAAGATTGCTGACGAACAGGAGAAGCAGGACATAGACATTAGCACGTTGAAGGGTATCGTGACTATGGGTAGCCCTCTGGAGCGTTCGGCATGTATACGTTATCAGAAGGTGCTCACACCGAACATCTTCAACGGATACGGAACGACAGAGACATTCTGGAACACGTTCCTGCGTCCTTTCGACCTTCCTGAGAATGCGGGAACTGCAGGCGGATCATGTGTGGACGATGATGTGAGAGTGGTGAAGGTTTATGAGAACAAGAAAGCTGAGCCGTCTGACCTGGCTGAGCAGAATGGACTCGAGGTCGGAGAGGTTGTTATCTGCTCACCGGCTAAGTCACCATACATGTATTTCAATCGTGACGATGAGACCAATAAGAAGTACTACAAGGGATTCATATACACTAATGACCTCGCCACTTGGGACGAGAATCAGTTTATCACTATCGTGGGCAGAAAAGACGACATGATCATCTCGTCAGGTGAGAATATCTATCCTACTGAGGTGGAGGCCGTGCTTAATCTGCATCCAAAGGTGCAGGATTGTATCGTCACTTCAGTGCCAGACAAGTTGTGCGGTCAGCTCGTTACCGCATATATCGTTAAGCGTGACGACACGCTCACTCCGGAGGAGTTGGATGAGTTCTGCAAGAACAGTCCGGAGATAGCGAACTTCAAGCGTCCCCGTTACTATAGATTCACGAACCAGATTCCTTTCAACGCCACGGGAAAGAAACTGCATGTCAAGATAAAGGAGCAGGCAGAGGAAGACCTGAAGAATGGTTTGTTGATGAGGGTTTGACGTAGCGACCGTCAGCGGGATTGGGTCAGGTGGTCAAAGAGCGTTCTTTAAGCCATTTGTTCACCTCCGCTTTCCTAATGCGGCTGATGATAATCTCAGGAGCAGCTTCACCTTTAAGGTGTAGCTGCTCTTTTCCGTTTCTCAGGTGCTCAACACTGTCGACTTGTTCAAACGGAACGATGTACTTACGGTTCACACGCATATATAGCTCCGGGTTAAGCTGCTTGCTGATTTCGTTCAGTGTCATGTCGACCGCAAACGAACGATCGTCAAACAATTTCAGGTATGTCGTTTTGTGTTCGGAGACTATGAAACGTACGTTGGATAACAGGATGACCTTCTCGCCTTTGGCTACCTTTACCACGAATCGCTCGCGGAAGTTTGAGTTGTCCTTAATCTTTCTGAAAAAAGTGGAGTAGCAATTGTCTGACATCCTGAGCTTCACCGCTTTGTTGATGGCTACGGATAGCTCCTTCTCGTCAATAGGCTTGAGAAGGTACGACAGACTGTTGTATTCGAACGCCTTCAAGGCGTATTCCTCATACGCTGTCGTGAAGATGATGGCGACGTTGTCGTTGACATGGTCCAGCACGTCAAAGCTGAGTCCGTCGCTTAGCTGAATGTCTGCTATGATAATGTCTATGTCATCATAGTAGTTGATATATTCCCTTGCCATCTCGACGGTGGAGAACGGACCTACGATGTTGTAGGATTGGCTCATGTCCTCAAGCATTCGGCGAAGCATGCGGAAGTTGTAAATCTCATCTTCGAGAATTAGTATCTTCATTTCTGTGTCTTTGTTTTTATAAGAGGTATCTTTACAGTGAACGTGCTGCCGTCGTTTATAACATCAATCTGCTTGTCAAAGAGTAGGCGCATCGTCTCATTTATGTTCTCCATTCCTATATGGAACGACTCTGTCTCTGACGTCAGAGGAGCTATCTTGTTGCTTACTATGATATACTCACCGTCCGTGTCGAACTTGACTGTGAGGGGAGTCTCCTGGGTGTGCACGTTGTGTTTGATGGCGTTTTCCAGTATGCCCTGTAAGGACAGAGGTGGTAACACGTATCCGCTTAGTCGTCTAATCTTGTCGCTGATGTCAAGTCTCAGACATTCGAAATGCCTCAGGTTCATAAGCTCGTAATATTGTGTCATCAACTCTAACTCCCGCTCAATGGATACATACTGTTGACCGCCGTACTTCAGCAGGTAACGATACATCTTCGCCAGCAGGTTCAGAAAACGTACAGCCGTTGACGGCTCTTGTGTCACAAGACCGATGGACACGCTGATACTGTTGAACAGGAAATGAGGCGTGACCCTGCGTCTGACTTCCGCCAGGCGCACCTCCCGTTTTATCCTCGACAGCTCAGACTCAAGCTCGTCTATTCGCTGGATATAATACTGCTCGTCTCTCATTGAGTGCTTTTTTGCAAAATTAGCTATTTATTGCCATTCTTACCTGATGTACACGCTTTTTTTCGACAGCGTGTGCGCATATCTCACGTTTTTCACGTGTGAAATTGTTCTGAGACTTTATGGTGGAGTGATTAATGTCAGTAACATCCTGAAAGAATTGACTGAATTATTTTTTCTATTATCTCAAACGACTGGATTTGTATTAACTTTTTTTGTACATTTGCGTTATTACTCTTAAATACTAATGTCAAAGAAATAATATGTACACAACAGAAGGACAATTATACGTCGCTCACGGCGACGGCGGACCTATTTGCATCAATGGTAAGATGGCAAATAGGCATGGATTGATTGCAGGTGCCACGGGTACTGGAAAGACAGTCACTCTGCAGGTTCTTGCGGAGACATTCTCTCAAGCCGGAGTGCCTTGTTTTATGGCGGACATGAAGGGTGACTTGTCGGGAATAAGTCAGGTGGGTAAGATGTCATCGTTCATCGAGAAGAGATGTGACGAGTTCGGACTTGGCTCTCCTTCTTTCCAGGCTTGTCCTGTGTGTTTCTATGATGTGTTCGGAGAACAGGGACATCCTATGCGCACCACCATCTCTGACATGGGACCGGAGCTGCTGTCAAGACTGCTCAACCTCAATGAGACTCAGACTGGCGTGATGAATGTGGTGTTCAGAGTGGCCGATGACAAGGGACTCTTGCTGATTGATATAAAAGACCTGAGGTCGATGCTGAATTACGTGTCGGAACACTCGGCAGAGTATACTAAGGTGTATGGCAGTGTCAGCGCAGCCTCTGTGGGAGCCATACAGCGTGCGCTTCTTGTTGTGGAGAGCCAAGGGGGTGATAAGTTCTTTGGTGAACCGTCGTTTGACATTCAGGATCTTATGAGACGTGACAGAGATGGAAAGGGCGTCATGAGTGTGCTTGCAGCTGATAAACTGATGCAGAACCCAAAACTGTATTCGTCTTTTTTGTTGTGGCTTCTCTCTGACTTGTATGCGAGACTGCCCGAAGTGGGAGATGCTGACTTGCCGAAATTGGTGTTCTTCTTTGACGAGGCTCACACGCTTTTTGATGACACCTCAAAGGCCCTGGTGGATAAAATAGAGCAGGTTGTGCGTCTGATAAGAAGTAAAGGGGTAGGAGTGTATTTCGTCACTCAGAGCCCTACGGATATACCTGAGTCAGTATTGGCGCAGTTGGGTAACAGGGTTCAACACGCACTGAGAGCTTATACCCCGAAGGAGCAAAAGAACGTGAAGGCTGCTGCTGACTCGTTCAGAGCTAATCCGTCTTTCAAGACTGAGGATGTCATTATGCAGCTCGGCACGGGTGAGGCTCTCATGTCTTTCCTCGACGAGAAGGGTGTGCCCTCTGTCGTGGAGAAGGCTCGCGTCCTTTTCCCTCTCAGCCAGATCGGAGCCGTTACTCCTGAGCAGCGTGACAGGGCTATAAAGGACTCTCCTGTGTTCGGACGTTATGAGACTGCTGTCGACCGACAGAGTGCCTTCGAGATGTTGATGGCCGATGAGGAGAAGGAGAAGAAAAAGTTGGAGGAACAGAAAGCTGCCGCTGAGAAGGCTGCAGAGGAGAGTAAAAAGGAGAAAGCGACGAAGAGTAGTTCAAAGAAGGGTATTGTCGGCAAGATTCTGGGAGCGGTGATCACAAGCGTCACGGCTGCGATCGGTACTAGTGTGGCTAATAGCGTGACAGGAAAGAAAAGTAATACTTCGATAACAAAGAAGGTAACTAAGAGTGCCGTCAACTCCGCCACCAGAACAGCAACAAGAGAGATTACGCGTAGCATATTGGGTAATCTCATTAAATAATTAACAAACACGTCCATCGTACAGCAAGGTATGATGGGCGTGTGCTGTTATATGACTGTACGCAAAACATCCCTTTGCCCTGTTTTTACACCAAGCAAGTTACGGATTTTTTCTCACATGTCAAAGGATTTGCTGACTTAATATCACTGAAAATTAAAGCGTTTTCTCCGTCTTGACTATCCGGCTACACCTTCCACCAAAAGCACAATCTCGTCCCATCTCATAAGTATGAAACCGCATCCGGCGTCTGTGCGGAACACGGTCCGCCTGATACGCCCCCGCTCCATGCGTTTGTAGAATATGACATAGCCGCCGCGCTCCCAGTGGAGCAGTTTCATGCGTGTCCTGTAGCGGTAGAGGAACACATACACACTTCCGTCTGGCGGAACCATCGAGTACATACGCACGAACACACACGGGGACTCTATTCCCTTGCGGAGGTTAACGGCATTGCCAAAGACCATGAATCTGTCGCTTTCATTCAGACTGAACATTGACGTGAAAATTTTATGGGAGCAAAGTTACGGAGAACTCTGCGACCACAAAATACGTATCATTTGGGATGGTTACTTTGGGATGGTTATGTCTTATCATATAAAAAGAAAATCCTTTTGGACCTTACGGACCAAAAGGATTTGTGTGATAAGTAATCTATGTAATCTGATTTACTTTACCTTTGCTACGATAGCCTTGAACGCCTCAGCGTTGTTTACTGCAAGGTAAGCGAGAGTCTTACGGTTAATCTCAATACCTGCCTTGTGGAGAGCGCCCATAAGCTGTGAGTATGACATACCCTCGAGACGTGCGGCAGCGTTGATACGCTGAATCCACAAAGAGCGGAACTCGCGCTTCTTGCGACGACGGTCTGCAAATGCGTATGTGAGACCTTTCTCGTATGCGTTTTTGGCAACTGTCCAAACGTTCTTACGAGCGCCGAACTGACCCTTGACACGCTTTAAAATCTTCTTACGACGTGCACGTGATGCAACATGATTTACTGATCTTGGCATAATTTTGTTTTTTTTTGAATGTTAGCGATGCGCTTCTTTCGCATTCTTTGGTGCTAAATCATTCGGTTACACTTTAAAAGTTAATTCTTACTTACTGTTTGTTTGCTTGTGTCTAAGCAACAGGCCGATTAACGCAGACAGAGGAGGTCACGAACCTGCTTAACATTCGCAGACACTACGATTGCAGAGTGGTCGAGGTTTCTCTTCTGTTTCTTTGTCTTCTTTGTCAAGATGTGACTGTGATAAGCGTGCTGACGCTTAATCTTTCCTGTACCAGTAAGCTTGAAACGCTTCTTTGCAGCGGAACTTGTTTTAACTTTTGGCATTTTTTTATGAATTTAATATATTAATAATCAGTGGCAACGCATATACCAGGGCGTTACGCACTCTTTTTCCCTTGATTGTGATTGGTTGGAAAGGACGGTAGTTATATCTCTTACTCTTTCTCTGCGAGTTTGTCCGCCAGTCCGGCAAACGGGCTGTTAGGATTTGGTCCCTCTTGCTCCTTAGACTCTGCGGTTTTGGCTTGTGCCTCTGCAGCTTCATTGTCACGCTTCTGCTGACTCTTCTTAGGTTGTCCTGCTTTCTTTGGAGCGAGGATGATTATCATCTTCTTCCCCTCGAGCACAGGCATGCTCTCAACTTTCGCATACTCTTCAAGGTCGTTGGCGAGACGTAATAACAGCACCTCTCCCTGCTCCTTGAACACGATTGAACGTCCTTTGAAGAACACATACGCCTTGACTTTGTTTCCTTCGTTGAGAAACTCCTGCGCATGCTTTAACTTGAATGCGTAGTCTGCCTCACCTGTCTGAGGACCGAATCGCAATTCCTTTACCTCGACTTTGACTTGCTTAGCCTTCATGTCCTTAGCTTTCTTCTTCAGCTGGTAAAGGTATTTAGAGTAATCAATAAGCTTACATACCGGAGGGTTTGCGTTTGGAGATATTTCTACGAGGTCAACGTCTCTCTCCTCTGCCATCTGGAGAGCTTTGCTTGTAGGCAATACCACTGACTCTATATCATCTCCAACAATTCTCACCTCACGCACCCTTATCTGTTCGTTGATACGGTGCTGCTGTTTTTTGTTTTCACCTTTCATTAATGGTTGTTTTCCTTCCGGTTTAAATTCGTAATTATTGATTATATTTATCACTCCCAAACTCTATCGTTCGGGAGTGACTGTTTTAATTTCCGTGCAAAGTTAGAAATTTTCTGTCATTGCACGAACTTCTTCGTTGATTTTCTTTGCGAAATCCTCAAATTTCATTGTTTCTTGTTCCTGACTACCTTGCTTTCGTACGTTTACGGTGCCATCGTTAGCCTCTTTCTCTCCGACGACAAGCATATAAGGTATGTGTTTGATTTCGTTGTCACGTATCTTTCTGCCGATTTTCTCATTACGGCTATCTACTGTTGTGCGTACGTCGTTCTGGTTGAGGTACTCAGAGACTTTCTGAGCGTAGTCGTTGTACTTCTCTGAAATAGGGAGGATAACGACTTGGTCTGGTGTCAGCCAAAGTGGGAAACGGCCTGCTGTGTGCTCTATGAGCACGGCAATGAAGCGTTCCATTGAACCGAATGGCGCGCGGTGAATCATCACAGGTCTGTGCTTCTGGTTGTCTGCTCCGGTGTACTCAAGTTGGAAACGCTCTGGGAGGTTGTAGTCCACCTGTATTGTTCCAAGCTGCCAACGTCTGCCAAGAGCGTCCTTGATCATGAAGTCAAGTTTAGGGCCGTAGAACGCAGCCTCTCCGAGCTCTGTGCGTGTTGGGAGTCCTTTCTCCTCGCATGCCTCGATGATAGCTCTCTCTGCCTGCTCCCATACCTCATCAGAACCAATGTACTTCTCCTTGTCCTCAGGGTCGCGGAGTGATATCTGCGCCTCGAAGTCTTTGAAGTCGAGTGCTTTGAAGATGATGTTGATGATGTCCATCACGCGGAGGAACTCGTCCTTGACCTGGTCTGGTCGACAGAAGATGTGGGCGTCGTCCTGTGTGAACGAACGTACTCGTGTCAGACCGTGAAGCTCTCCAGACTGCTCGTAGCGGTAAACAGTACCGAACTCGGCGCATCTGAACGGAAGGTCCTTGTATGAGCGTGGTTGCCATGCGAAAATCTCACAGTGATGAGGGCAGTTCATTGGTTTGAGCAAGTACTCCTCGCCTTCCTCTGGAGTGTTGATAGGCTGGAAAGAGTCCTTTCCGTAGTGTGCGTAGTGTCCGGATGTCACATACAGGTTCTTGCCTCCGATGTGTGGAGTCATCACCTCCTGATATCCGTAACGTTTCTGTATCTTGCGGAGGAAGTCCTGAAGTCTGATACGTACGGCAGTACCTTTAGGCAGCCACATAGGCAGGCCTTTGCCGACTCTCTCAGAGAACATGAACAGTTCCATCTCTTTTCCGATTTTTCTGTGATCTCTCTTCTTAGCTTCCTCGAGGGCAACCAGATACTCATCCAGCATTTTCTTCTTAGGATAAGAGATACCGTATATACGAGTCATCATCGGACGTTTCTCGTCACCTCTCCAGTAAGCTGCTGCCAGTGAGAGAAGTTTGACAGCCTTGATAGGGGCTGTTGTCATGAGGTGTGGTCCCTTACACAAGTCGATGTAGTTGCCTTGTGTGTATGTGGTGATCTTGCCATCCTCAAGCTCGCTGATGAGCTCGTTTTTGTATGTCTGTCCCTTTGAGGCGAACAGTTTCATCACCTCGTCCTTGGAGATTTCTTTACGTACCAACGCTTCCTTCTTCTGCTGAAGCTCCATCATTTTTTTCTCAATCTTTGGGAAGTCTGCGTCGCTGAGTTTCACACCCTCAGGTGGCATCACATCGTAGTAGAAACCATTCTCTATTGCAGGTCCGATACCGAATTGTGTACCCGGGTACAACTCCTCGATAGCTTCTGCCATCAGGTGTGCTGATGTGTGCCAGAAAGCGTGCTTCCCCTCTTTGTCGTCAAATTTGTAGAGCTCTATGGCGGCATCCTCGTTGATAGGGCGGTTCAGCTCCGTTGTCTCGCCGTTCACGCCGCATGCGATGACGTCCTGGGCGAGTCGCTGGCTGATGCTCTCAGCAATCTGGAGACCAGTCACGCCGTTCTCGTATTCGCGTACTGATCCGTCTGGAAATGTAATTTTTATCATATGTTGTTGTTTTTATATACGCATAAACGTTGCAAATTTACTATTTCTTTTCGTTATTAACGAACTTTACATAATAAAAATTGCTCTTGTGGTGGTAATCGTTATTTGTTCTTTTTATTCTGGTTTTTCTTTATGATGTTATATGCGGAGTATATACCCAGCTCACCTGATTTGCTCAGGTCGGTTATTGCTTCCGTCACATCATTGGAGAAAAGTTTGAGAAGTCCGCGATTGTAGTAAGCCTCTCCGAATGAGTCGTTCAACGAGATTATCTTGTTGAGGTCATCGATAGCGTCTTTGATGTTGCCGTTTTGTGCTTTGTCATACGCTTGCTCGAAAATCTCATTGATATCTGTCGATATCAAGTCATTGTATTTTCTTGTCTGTTCCGGTATTGTCTTGATGAGTTTCGCCTCAACATTCCTGTTTTGTATCTTTCCTTTGTAGGTGTTGTCGTACTGCGTCTCATTATTGTCGTCCTCCAGCAGTTTATCGTAGTCGTCTATCTTGCGTTCAGACTTCTTTCTTGTGGAGTTCTTAGTGCGTGTTTTCTTTTTAGCGTATCCGTATTTGTGCGCCATGGACTCCTTGAACACATACTCGTCGTCCTTGTCGGCACCTCTTTTATCTCCAGTTTTTCTTTTCGCCTCGGCTCTTCTCTGATATCCGTAGAGAAAATTAGGATACTCATTGATTACTGTCGTGTAATCTTTTATCGCCTCCTGATACTCACCCGTGTTCATGTACAACTCACCTCTGTTGAACACTGCCATCATGTCTTCCGGGTCTATGTTGATGATGAAGTTGAAGTCTTCTATAGCTTTGTTGTCTTCTCCCACGTTGGCCAATAGCAGTCCTCGGTTGTAGTGTCCTATGAAATTGTGAGGCTCGATTTCAAGTGCCATGTCGTAGTCCTTCATGGCTCCGCGATAGTTGTCCTCATGGTACTTGCACAATGCTCTGTTGATGAGTGAGCCTGTGTTTTTGGGGTCGAGACGAAGCGCCTCGTCATACATTTTCTCGGCGTCGGGATAGTTTTGTTTGAACATCAGTATTCCGCCCTTTATGGTTATAGCGTTGATGTTGTACTTATCGACGTCGAGAGCTTTGTCTATAAACGTCTCAGCGCCCAGAGTGTCCCCCTGTTGCATCATAATATTGGCTTTCAGGCAATATCCGTCAGCGAACCGTGACCATTTCTTTATCATCTTGTCGCATAGAGAGTCAGCTTTGGCTAGTTTGTCATTCTCTATCTCGCAGTACACCAGGTTGTGCCATAGTGACTTGTTTTGCGGTTCTAGGTTCACGGCGGTCTCATAGTCTTCAGCCGCTTCCTTGTAATTCTTCTGGTTGATGCGCGCCAGTCCTCTCAGTTCGTGAGGTGTGGCGGCGTATGGGTTTCTGCTTATGGCCTGAGAGCAGTCCGACTCGCATCCGGAGAAATCGTCCAGATAGAACTTGGCCATACCTCTGTAGAGCCAAGGCTCGTAGAGATATGGTTTAGCGCTTATAATCATGTTGAGGTACTGGATAGACATCACGTACTCCTCGTAGTACAACGAGTTGCGCGCCACAATCATAAGACTGTTCGTGTTGAGTTGTGCGCTGGCTTTAGACAAGAAAGATGAAAGTGCTATCGTTGTAAGCAGCGTTGTTATCCAGACCCTCCGTAAACCTTTACGGAGCAAACTATTTGCGATCATCTTGCTCATATGAGAGTTCCGTCGTCAAGACGGTGTTATTTAGTGATTCTCCTTACATTTATAGCTTGCGGAGAACTTTCCTTTAGCCATTGCGACCAGTTTTTTCTTCACCAGTTGTTTTCTGAATGCAGACAGGTGGTCGACGAACAGTTTACCGTCGAGGTGGTCGTACTCATGCTGGAACACTCGTGCCAGGAAACCGTCAATCCACTCGTCATGCTCGACGAGGTTCTCGTCTGTATATTTCACGTGTATGCTCTTAGGTCGCTTAACGTTCTCGTGGATACCCGGAACGCTTAGGCATCCCTCTTCGAAGTCGCACATCTCCTCGCTGCTCTCAAGAATCTGGGGATTTATGAAAGCGTGTAAGAAACCTTTGAATTCTGGTTTGTCGTCGCTGATGACGTCGAGGTCCACGATGAAGAGACGTATTGACAGCCCCACTTGCGGTCCGGCAAGTCCTACTCCGTCTGCTTTACGGTTTGTCTCAAACATATTCTGTATCAGCTCCTGTAGTCCAGGGTATTCATTTGGGTTAATTTCGGAAGCCACCTTTCTTAATACTGGCTGTCCGAAGATATACATAGGTAAAACCATACTATTATATTTTTTTGTTTCGGATATTCTCCATATAATCCTCTAAGATGATGGTGGCGCTAATCTTGTCCACCAGCGCCTTGTCTTGTCTCGCTTTCTTTCCTATTCCTGATGTCAGGATTGCCTGGTGTGCGAGAACGGAAGTGAAACGCTCGTCGTAGAGGTCGATTTTTATGTCTGGTAATAACTTACGAAGCCTGTTGACGAACGGTGTTATTCGTTTCATGTTTTCGGAGTCTTGTCCGTTGGTCTGCTTCGGTTGTCCGACGACAATGACCTCCACGTCTTCCCGTTTAACATAGTCTAGGATAAACGACTCGAGTTCCTTCGTGTTTACCGTTGTGAGTCCGTTGGCAATCATTTGCAGATTGTCAGTCACGGCTATTCCCGTACGTTTCTGTCCGTAATCTATTGATAAAATCCTTCCCATAAAGTTTAAGGGACTCAAGAAAAATCCCTGTTGGTTGAGTAAGTATCCTTCGTCAATACCAGTCTATGCTGCTTGAGTAGCTGCTCTTCTTGTCGTACTTGAGAGCGTCTGTGAGAGTGCTGGCGTTGGCGCGTAATGTTATATTATAAGAGGTGTACGTTCCGAACACCAGTCCGCATGACATATTGAAGCAGTGCATGTTTCTTGATATGTTGACGGTTGTCATTGCCAGTGCATGATTTGTGAAGTCCCATCCGGAAGAGAAGTTCACGTTCCAGTCTGACGAGAGCTTTATGTTTCCTGAGAAGTTCATGTTCTGGGTGAACTTATACGGGTATCTCATCGTTTTCACGTTGATGGCGGCAGAGCGGTTTTCCGCCATAGTGATTCCGTATGAGATAGAGAACGACCATGGCATGTTGAACTTCATGTATCCGTCTGCGTCCAGTCCGTCCTTACTTGACTCCTGGTCGTCGTTCTTGGAGCGGTTGTCGTGAGTCTTATCTCTGTTTGTCTCTAACGACTCGTCGTCTTTCTCCTCGTCGTTTGACTCGTTGTCCATATTCTCCTCAGCGTCTTTTCCTCCGAATAGACGAGACACCTTCTCCTTTATTTTCTTCCAGCTCTGGTTGTTGAACGTGTATGAGAGGTTCTTGCTCATACCCTGGAAACGTCCGAATCGTCCGTATGACCATTCTGTTCTGTTGCCGACGACGACGTTGCCGTTTTTGTCGAACTCGTAGGCGTAAGTGTTGAACACTGCGTTCACGTTAAACGTCGTCTTACCCCATTTGAGTCGCAGTCTTGTCGACAGGTTACTCCACGGTTGTTTTTTCGCTGCCATATTGTATGACAGGCTGGCGCCGAGCTCGTCAATAATGCTGAACTTCTTTGTGGAGTCGTTCTTGTCAGTGTACTTCATCTCGATGTTGTTAGACACGTCGAAGTTGACAGCTCCGGTCTTTCCTGACGAAGGTGTGCCGTAGAGGGACCCTGCGTAAGGTGAGTAGATGACAGATGACACGTTACCTTCCTCGTCCGTCTTCATGTAAGTCTTCCAGTAGCCGTACTTCTCTGCGCTGAAGTCTGGAGCGTAAGAGAAGCTCACTGTAGGTGTTATGACGTGTCTGATCTTCTGTATCTTCTCTCCCCATATCTGTTTGACAGGAGTGTACTCTACATACACCTTAGTGTTAGCGGAGAGGTTAAGGTTATAGTCCCACACTCTGTTGAAGCCGTATGTCGTGTCTCTGACCACAGACTGTGTGGACTTGTCCCATGATTGGTTGATCTTATGTGTGTACCAACGCTCCGTGTAGTTGAATGATGGAGTGATGTTGATATACTTCAAGACGTTGAAAGACGCGGAGATAGGGATGTAGTGTTTCATTCCGTTGCTCCAGTCTTTGATGATGTTCGAGCTCATCAGCTTATCCTCTTTCGTGCTGATGCTGTTGGATAAAGATCCGGTGTATGTGAGTGCTATCTTCTCGTACCATCTCTCTTTTCCCACCGCGTGTTTGCGTTTGAAGGGGTAGAGTCGGCTTAAGCTTATACTCATGTTAGGCAAAGTGAGTGAGATGGTGGAGTCACGCATGTTCTGAGCGATATTCATACTGCTCGACAGTGACAAGCCTATCTTAGGAAATGAGCGTGAATAGCTGACGCTTGACGTACGTGTGCTTTGAGAGTAAGAAGACGGATTGTACAAGCTTGACAAGTTCTTCTTCTCGTAGCTCTGAGTGGCGAAGTTCACCGATGCGGAGAAAGAGCTGTTCGGGCTCGCCTTAGAGTCTTGTCTGTGTGACCACTGTACCTTGAAGTTCTTGGTCACGCTGTAGTCGGGCATATTCTTCTCTCCCTCCTTTGTGACCTGGTAGTTGAAGTAGAAATTTCCGTTGTACTTATATCTCTTCTTGTATGTTGTCTGTGCTCCGATTCCCCACGAACCCTTTGTGTAAATCTCTCCCGTCAGTTTGAGGTCCATCATGTCGCTGATGGCGAAATAGTATCCGCCGTCTCGAAGATAAAAACCGCGTGTTGACTCGTCTCCGTAAGTCGGCATGATGAATCCGGAAGAGTAGGAGCTGGTGAACGGGAAGTAGGCGTAAGGGATGGCGAAAGGTATTGGCACGTCCTCCACCACCAGCCATGCCGGACCGGAGAACACGCTTTTTCCTGTATGTACCTTAGCCCTGCTCAGCGCGATATAGAAATGAGGATGCTCCTCATCACACGTGGTATATCTTCCGTGTCTCAGGTACAGCTCGTCGTTCTCACCCTTCTTTGACTCCTCGCTGGTCAGGAAACCGTCCTGCTGCGCCGTGTACACGTTCGAGATGAATCCTTTTTTCGTGTCGAAGTTATAGCTCATACTCTCAGACTCGTACGTGTCGCTGCCTTCCTTGAACACCGGCTCGCCGAATTTCTTTCCGAGTGAGTCCGTGGCTCCCACGGCATGCACCACGCTGCTGTCCATGTTCATGGTTATGTTCTCAGCCGTCAACTCGATGTTAGTGTACTTCACGTTGCTGTTACCATACAAGTACGCATTTTTCGTGTCCATGTAGAACACGAGAGAGTCTTTCGCCGTGAAAGCCACCTCAGCCTCAAGTGGTGACTTCTTGGTGTTCTTCCTTATAGAATCCTCCGCTTGTGCTATGGAGTCATTCCATTGCACAGCGTCTCCCTCACCTTTCTGTGAAGAGTATTTAGCTTTCAGTGAGTCGATGTATGAGAGTATGATGTGGTCGGAGTCGTTCGGATTGACGTGAGTGTTTATGTCCCTTGCCTTTTTTTCTATGATGGCAACAAGAGAATCCTGAACAATGCTATCTCTTTCGATAGAATCGCTCAGGCTGTCATTCCGTATGTTTCCTATGCTCATCCTATTCCTATCACCGGTAAACGCCAATATGGAGTATGCGGACATCAAGAATAGGGCGAGTACTGTAGTATGATTTTTCAATCTTTTTTCTCAAAAATTACAATTCGCTCGCGAAGATAATGATAAAAAGTGAAACGAGGAATGTGTGAGGTGAAAAATAAACCTATCGTGTGCGCTAAATAACCGCTTTGCGTGTAATGCCGTATTGTTTTGTGTGTGCGGAGTCTTTTCTGTGACGCCGTCTCACGTCACACACTACGTGTGTCATTCGAACAGAGTAACCCATTTCTTGAAACGCTCCGTTCCTTCCGTTCCGAACTTCTCAAGACTTTTCTGCGCTTGCTCCAGTGTCTTTTCCCTGTCAGGTCTTGTCTTGGAGAAGAACTTGTCCGCATAGCACACGATCTGCTCCTCAATGCTTATGGGCAGCATGTCGCGGTGTGGCACCGGCAGGTCTTGTCTCTCGATTTCTTTTAGTGACAGTCCAGCTCCCGTGTGTCTCTCGCATACCAGTGCGTGTCTTGGGTATCCGTTTTCCCTCATCAGCTCAGCGCCTATGGTGCCGTGACAGATGTAGGGCTTGTCGCCAAGACAAAAAATAGATGGGGCGTCGCAACGGAAGATACCGATGTCATGCAGCATGGCGGCTTCTTCCACGAACTGGCGGTCAGCGTGTAGCTCCGGGTGCTTGTCCACGATGCTTAACGCTTTGTCGGCGACCTTTCTTGAGTGAGTCATTAATATGTTTCTGAGTTCATTGTCCTCAGTGTAATACTTGTCAATTATTGCTTGATAGTCCATAAACGTTGTTATAGTGTGTATGTAAGGCCTGTTCGTATCTCGTGCGTGTGAGATTTCTTGTCATTCAGGCTCTTATAGTTCGTATGTCGTAAGTAATACGCCCAAAAGATGTCAAACATCAAGTGCTTGGTGATGTTCAGCTGTATATGCGGGTTGACGGTGAACAGTATGGTGTTGCCCGGGTCTCCCTGAGCGTTTGTGTACTCCAGGTTACTGAGTTGGCTGATCTTTTCCTCGTCATAGCCTTTCCATGTAAACAGATGATATAGCTCAGACTTGAACACCATACGTCCGTATTTGCCGAATTCCATGAATGTGTGTACCTTGGCGGAGTAGCCGCTGCCCAGGTTATAGTCTCTTTTCAGTATGTGGTAGTGGTCTGTCTGACTGCCTCCCATGAATATTCCGTCCAGGAACACGCGCTGCTCCAGGTGTGTCAGGTTGCCGATTTTCGGGAAGTGAAAGATGGCTCCGGGACCTGCCGCCGCTGCCTCGCTGATGCGGTATGGCACAATTCCGCTGCCGTCTTTTGTCGGTTCTGAGTTGTAGAAGTTGAAGTGTTGGAAGAGTCCTATCTTCACTCCCACGTCTTTTGAAGAGTTGATGTATTTACCATAGAGCATGCCCAGCAGATGCACGTTGCTTATCAGAGGCTGCTGTGAACCGATGTTGAACGTGAAGTCCGCTGAGAAGAAGTCGTAAGGTTTGTTGTTGCTGCTGGCCACGTCGCCATAGTTGAAGAGCAGGTTAACATAGGCGTTGTAGTCCCCGCTCAGTATGGAGTTGTTGTCTGCCACGTAGCGGTGTCCCACGCTTATGTCGAAATTCACGGGTAACTTGTTGTAGTCGTGATATTGTGAGTTTGTCCTGCGCACGCGCCAGGCGTCACCTGTTATGAGTCTGTTTATCCCTCGTATCGGGTTGATGGCGAAAGCCAGCAGCTCACGGAAGAAACGGCTCGAACCTCTCTTGCTGTCGTCCAAAGGCAATGAGGACAGTCTGAAAGCGGTTTCTCCGATGGCCACTCCGCCCATGGTCGTGCAGAACACGTCGTTGACAGACGGTGGGGTATCCTCTCCGAAGAACTCCCACATGAGGGAGCCGCCCAGGGCGTATGGCACGGACTGCCAGAAGGTCAGACCGTTGCTTCGAGCTGAGTTGAAATAGAGGTTGCCGTGGTATGGATGGAAGAACAGGTTGGTGGAGAAGTTGTCATTGTCCCACACAAATCCCATGTCGAAGTTTCTTCTTATGCTTTTCAGGGTGGTTTTGGAGTAGTCCTCACACAGCACGAAACGGTCGAAGCAGTGGACTAACGCATTTATACCGAACACTTCGGCTGCGGCTATCCATGGATGGGTATTGTCGCTGTCAGGGCGTACAGACAGGTAGTCGTGTGTCCTGTGAGCCGAAGCCTTCGACACATATACGTAAGGCCTGAGTCTGTATTTCAGTCCCGCTTCAGCCACCAGTCCTCTTCTGAACATCTCTCCGTCGTACTTGTGTGTCATCTCGTAGCCTGCTGACGCGTAAGCGCTTATGCTGCCTCGCAGCTTGTAGTCTGCGGTCAGACGCGGCTGCAGCGAGAACATGTGGTTGTGGTCGTTCCGCTCCGTGTCGTATTTGAATGTCTCTAAATGATGGTAGCCGATGTCTGCTCCCAGAGACAGCCTGTCCGTCAGTCCTTGCTTGTATCCTATTCTGTAGAACAGGTCGCCGGCGAAGTCGTTCAGGTGAGGGTATTTCATGCCGACACCTACTATGTTGTAGATATGTCCGTTCTGTATCTCCAGAGCAGCGTTTACGTAAGCCATGTTGCCGCTGAACAGCATGGCGCTCAGCTTGGATGAGGGACACAGGTTGATGAGTCCTATCGACCGGCGCGGGCTCTCGGAGTTGTAGTTGACGATGCCGACCTGTGTGCCGTGAGGCTTGCTCGAGCATACGTTAAATAGTCCTATCTGCACTCCGTGTACGGTGTCCGCGTAGTTATACATTCCCATCTGCACGCCGTGCATCTCGTTGGAGCTTATGTTTGTGAGCAGGGATAACTGCGTTCCCGTACCGACTCCCATCGCTATGTTGCTGACGGCAGACAGCTGAAGGCCGTATAGCGGTGACTTGCTCACGTTGCTGAACGTGGACAGCTGGGCGCCTCTCATGTCACCAGCAATATTGGAGAATCCGCTGAGCTGCATTCCCCTCATCTTGTCGCTGACCACGTTGTTGAAGATGGATGTGTTGACACCCCTCGAGTTGCCGATGGTCATGTTGAAGAACGGATTGAAATGTACACTATTGTATTTCGTGCCGTCCTTGTCAGTGAGAATATGTGCCTCGTTTCTTGACGAGTCGCTCAGCTCTGTGTTCCTGTCTGTCGTGTTGCCGTTGGCATGGGGCACCATACAGCCCATGCATAATAGTAAAGGTAAAACATGTCTCATGCCTGTTTTTTTTAGTTTTCAACAGGCAAATGTAGTCAAAAAAGATGAGAATGCTTGTGGCGTGTGTCCTTTTTGAACAAGATACGAGCCTAATTGATTAGATTGTGTCCGTGAGCCGACGATATTATGCGGGACTTGCGGTACGTGATTTCTCCTGTGCATGAAATTGCGGACCGTGTGTCTGACAGGATTGTGTCTCTTGACGTGACTGGCATGCCCGTATCCTGGCTGCCGTTTTCAAATGAGGGTGACTGCATCATCTTGTTCGGTGAGAGACAGACGTCACGCATGCTGATATGGAGTGTGTGAAGTGGGGGGATAACGAACAATTTGTGGTGTGACGAGATTTCCTGTGCCTGTTTTTTGTTAGAAAAAGGTTAACTTGTTGATAATCTTAAAACAATGTGTTTAAAAATCTTATGTCTCTTTTTTGAAATTCTTAGGTTAGGATATAGTCTATACGCAGGTCTGAGAATTTAAAAATACTAACCTGAACTTTTCAACGTCCTAACCTAAGATTTTCAGACGTCGAATAAGGCATGGGAAAAGTCCGGAAGTCATTTTTTCGTTGCCTTGTGTCAACGGAAAAAGGGGAGTTTCGAACAATGAAAAAAGTGCGAAATGGGAAGTGATTCCATGCAGGGTATGATTGATGGCTGAGGACGTCATCTTGCCGGCAAATATGGCAGCTCGTTGTGTCACTTGTTACGAATACAGTGCATAACGGTCCACTACTGTCGCCGTGACGCTACCTTTTCTTACATTTTCATAGCAACTTTTGCCGCTTTCGTTGAAAAAGTGTAACTTTGCGGCCAAATAGATAAAAATATATCAGATAAAAATGGAATTAGCAAGTAAGTACAATCCTTCGGATGTGGAAGGAAAGTGGTATCAGTATTGGATGGACCACAAACTCTTCGCAAGTAAGCCAGATGGCCGTGAGCCATACACCATAGTAATCCCCCCACCTAATGTGACAGGTGTGCTGCACATGGGACACATGCTTAACAACACCATACAGGATATTTTGATTCGTAAGGCCCGTATTGACGGAAAGAACGCATGTTGGGTGCCGGGTACGGACCACGCTTCTATCGCTACTGAGGCTAAAGTGGTCAACAGACTGGCTTCACAGGGAATCAAGAAGCTTGACCTTTCACGTGAGGAGTTCCTGAAGCACGCGTGGGACTGGACGAACGAGCACGGAGGCATAATCCTCAAGCAGCTGAGACGTCTGGGCGCAAGCTGTGACTGGGACAGGACTGCGTTCACGATGGACGACAAGCGCAGCGAGTCTGTGTTACGTGTCTTCTGTGACTTGTATGACAAGGGACTAATTTACCGAGGTCTGCGTATGGTCAACTGGGACCCTAAGGCGCAGACGGCACTGTCAAACATTGAGGTTGTTTACAGGGAGGAGAAATCTAAACTGTACTATCTTAAGTATTATGTGGCTGACCAGGACAGCGTGAAGCCTACTGGTGACGCTGAGGAAGTGCTTCACAAGGATGAGAAGGGCTATTATGCAGTCGTGGCTACTACACGTCCTGAGACTATCATGGGTGACACCGCCATGTGTATCAATCCTAAGGACCCGAAAAATCAGTGGCTGAAGGGACATAAGGTTATTGTTCCGCTCGTGGGACGCGTGATACCTGTCATCGAGGACAGATATGTGGAGATTGAGTTCGGTACTGGATGTCTGAAGGTTACTCCTGCTCACGATGTTAATGACTATAACTTGGGTAAGACTCATAATCTCGAGACTATCGACATCTTCAACCCTGACGGCACTGTATCTGAGGCTGCGGGTATGTACGTGGGTCAGGACCGTATGGATGTACGTAAGCAGATAGCTAAGGATCTTGACGCTGCCGGTCTGCTCGAGAAGATTGAGGACTATGTCAATAAGGTGGGCTACTCTGAGCGTAACCCTGACACGGCTGTCGAGCCTCGTCTGTGTATGCAGTGGTACTTGTCTATGCAGCACTTCGCCGATATCGCCTTGCCACCAGTGCTCGAGGGTAAGATTAAGTTCTACCCACAGAAGTATGTGACGACTTACCGTAACTGGCTCGAGAGTATCGATGACTGGTGCATCAGCCGTCAGTTGTGGTGGGGCCACCGTATTCCTGCTTATTATCTTCCTGCTAAAGAGGGTGACAGCGAGGAGAAGTTCGTGGTTGCCATGAATGTTGAGGAGGCACTCGAGAAAGCGAGAAAGATTTCAGGATATGAGAACGTGACAGCTGAGGAACTCAGACATGACGAGGATGCTCTTGACACTTGGTTCTCTTCATGGCTCTGGCCTGTCAGTCTTTTCGACGGCATCAACAACCCAGGTAATGAGGAGATAAAATACTATTATCCGACAAATGACCTCGTGACTGGTCCGGACATCATATTTTTCTGGGTCGCTCGTATGATTATGGCGGGTGAGGAGTATCTTAAAGATGTGCCTTTCCGAAATGTGTACTTCACTGGTATCGTACGTGACAACCTCGGACGTAAGATGTCAAAGCAGCTGGGTAACTCTCCTGACCCGATTGGCCTGATAGACAAGTATGGTGCTGACGGTGTCAGAATGGGTATGCTGTTGGCAGCGCCTGCGGGTAATGACATATTGTTTGATGAGAGTCTGTGTCAGCAGGGTGCGGCTTTCTGTAATAAGATATGGAATGCGTTCCGTCTCGTTTCCGGCTGGAAGCGCGAGGAGATGGCACAGCCTGAGGCTAACAAAAAGGCTATCGTATGGTTTGACGCCAAGGTGAAGGCAGCCGTGGCAGAGATTAATGACTTGTATAGTAAGTACAGACTCAATGAGGCGTTGATGGCAATCTTCAAGTTGTTCACCGACGAGTTCTCTGGATGGTATCTCGAGATGATAAAGCCTGCTTACCAGACTCCTATCGACGGCGAGACTCTTGACTGCACTCTTGAGTTCTTTGAGATATTGATGAAGGTGATACATCCGTTCATGCCGTTCATCACGGAGGAGCTGTATCAGCATATCTGTGAGCGTAAGGATGGTGAGTCTATTATGATTGATCCGCTGGTGATTGACGCTCCGACTGCGGATGACGAGAAAATTATTCGTGACGTGGAGGTTATGAAGCAAATCGTGGCTGGTGTACGTTCTGTGCGCAACCAGAAGAATATTGCTCCGAAGGAGGCCCTCACGCTCCAGGTGGTGGGCGAGAACCCTGTGCCTCAGTACGTTGAGCTTATCGTGAAGATGGCTAACCTGTCTGCTGTGGACAGCGTGGCTGTGAAGGACGACTCTGCAAGCTCGTTCCTCGTCGGCACTACGGAGTTCGCCGTTCCACTCGGTAACCTGATTGATGTTGAGGCTGAGCTGGCTAAGATGGAGGCTGAGCTTAAGCATCTGCAAGGTTTCCTCGCCGGTGTACAGAAGAAGCTGTCTAATGAACGTTTCGTGGCTAATGCTCCGGCGCAGGTCGTTGAGCTGGAGAAAAAGAAACAGGCTGACGCTGAGACTAAGATAGCCGCTCTTACTGAAAGCATAGCTAAACTTAAGTGATAAGGTGGTCTCAACCGATAATATCTGTCCGTGTCTGCTAATACGCAGACACGGCTTTTTTTATGTGCTCTCGTCGCTCTTGTGTCATCGAGGACGTTTCTTCTCTTACACACTGAATGACATACGTTTGTAGGCTTTGCGACTTTACGTCTTGTGTTGATGCGTGGATGGTTGAGTGTATAAGTGCTAGGATATTTCGACTGACACGCCCCGGAGTGTGTATGTATACTTCGTGATGTGCATATATATAATGTGTGATACTGTTATGCTGTATTACGCCTGAATGACGTTCTGTCAATGCTGGAGTGATGTCAGAACACTGACTTTCATAGTGTAAACACCTTACATGTATACTGTTCGAAGTTTTCTGACTTCGTGTGTCATGTCTGTCTGACGGCAATGTCATTCTATTGACGGCATGTTTCTTTGTTGATGTGACAGAATATTGGTGGCAAACCAATTATTTCATTAAATTTGCAAAAAAATGATTTCTAATGGCCATTTTTCATGTGTGTAAACAATGTAAGGCAGTGCTTTTGGTGTCTGCTCTATTGACGTCGACAGTCTCTTGGGGACAGTCGGTGGTCGATATGGTTGACACCAGGGTGGGGACTGCGGCAAGTGTCACTCGTACCGCTGGTATGTTTGGACGGGGTACAGAGGAATATGCTCATACTCTTCCTGCCGTGCTCAGTCCGTTCGGAATGAATTTCTGGACTCCACAGACTCAACGCTCGGAGAAGAAAGGTGTGTGCCCTTATCTGTATGACCATGAGGTGTTTCAGGGCATCAGATGCTCACATTGGATTGTCGGAGGATGTACTCAAGACTACGGCTCATTCACCATCATGCCGTGTAAGTCCGTGGACGACGGCTTGAAAGGATGTGGTTTCTCACATGATGACGAGAGGGCCACACCTGCTTATTACTCCTTGTCTTTACAAAAGTCCGGGCTGTCGGTGGAAATGACTGCGACACAGCGTTCCGGCTTTATGCGTTTCGGTTATGAGAACCTGGACTCGATGTTTCTGCTGATTACTGTTAACAGTGATGAGGGACAAGGACGCCTCGAGGTGAAAAAAGACGGGACGATAGTTGGCGAGAATCCCATACATCGTATATATCAAGGGTGGGGTGAGCCAGCCGGTTACGCCTCACATTTTGTCATTCGCTGCGACGCGCGTGTGGCAGACAAGGGAAGGGTAGATGATAACACGATATGGGTGCGACTGGAAAAGCGAAGTGGCGTGGTGAATGTGAGATGCGCCAATTCCTTCACGTCCATAGATGCCGCGGAGAATAATCTCCTCAGAGAGATTCCGGACTGGGATTTTGAACGGGTCAGGAGTGACCTGACGTCACTCTGGGAAGACTGTCTCACACGTGTCGAGGTGTTCTCAAACGACAGCAGTCTGCTGTCTCAGTTCTATGGGGCAATGTACAGGTCAAGTTTCCTGCCTCATGATATCAGTGATGTAGACGGCTCATATCCCGCTTTCTCCAACGGAATGTGTGTGGACGGCGGAATGGGCTCGTCGTACTATGATGATTTCTCTATGTGGGACACGTACCGGGCGCAGCATCCTCTTCTGACTATACGTGAGCCGGTGAGGGCTGCCGACATGATGCGCTCGCTCGTGACAAAATATGAACAGGGGGGCTGGATGCCGATATTTCCTTGCTGGAATTCTTACACGGCAGCGATGATTGGTGATCATTGTGCATCTGTGATGGCGGATGCCTATGTGAAGGGAATAAGGGACTTTGACGTGGAGAAGGCTTATGAGGGACTGAGGAAAAACGCGTTCTCTGAACCGGAGACGTATGAGGAGTACGTGAATGGCATGGGACGCAGGGCGTTGAGCTCGTATAAGAGATTGGGGTTCATACCTCTCGAGGATTCTGTCAAAGAAGCGTTCCATCAGAATGAGCAGGTGTCACGTACGTTGGAGTATGCGTATGATGACTTCGCACTTGCTCAGCTCGCCAAGGCGCTCGGCAAAAAGGATGATTACAAAGAGCTGACGCGCAGAAGCGGCAACTATGTGAACGTGTTTGACTCTCGCACGGGCTGGGTCAACGGCAGACATGAGGATGGTGCGTTCGCATCTTCGGATGAGGTGGAGCTGCTCAAGGAACCTGAGCGTCATGGCAATCCTACTTCATTGACTCCTTGCACCTTTTCCACATTCATAACGGAAGGCTTGCCTGTCCACTATTCATGGTACGTGCCGCATGATGTGGGTGGACTGATTAAGTGTATGGGCGGGGCGAGACGCTTTGAGGAGAAGCTTGACTCTATGTTTGACTGTTCTTTGTATTGGCATGGTAATGAGCCGTGCCATCAGATTGCCTATCTCTACGATTTCATTGGTAAACAGGAGAAGTGCGCGAGAGTGGTGAGGAGAATCTTAGAGACGGAATACATGAATGAGCCGGGGGGACTGAGCGGCAATGATGACGCCGGTCAAATGTCAGCGTGGTATATATTCTCCTCTCTCGGATTCTATCCCGTGTGTCCGGGAACGGATCGTTACTACCTCTCTTGTCCTGTGTTCAGACGGGCTGACATAAAAGTGGGACGGGACAAACGGTTTACGGTGGTCTGTGACGGCAATCTTTCAGATGACACTTCCTTGCGTGGTGTGTATCTTAACGGTAAACGACTAAAACGGACGTTCATAACGCATGATGAGATTATGAGGGGCGGAGTGTTGGAGTTTTATATCTACTAACGAGACTATGAGAAAGATAACTTTAGGGAATGACTTTTCAAGGATAGGAATGAAGAGAATATGGCTTGCCTGTGTGGTTTTGCTCGCTCAGGCTGTGATGTGTGTCGTGTCAGCGCAGAGAGTGTATGACGTGACGAGATACGGCGCCAAAGGTGACGGCGTGACAGATGACGCGACGTCGATACAGAACGCCGTAGATAGGTGTAGCGCTGAAGGTGGGGGAAGAGTGCTGTTTCCGTCCGGACACATCTTTCTGTGTGGACCTCTGCAACTGCGTTCCAACATTGACCTGCACATAGAAGCCAACGCTATCTTGAAATGTGCTCCGGACGAGAGTAAGTATGTGTTAAGTGCGTTTGGGGAAAACAGAGGAGAGGGAATGATGTGGATATATGCTGACAACGCGGAGAATGTCTCAGTGTCGGGACGAGGCGAGATTGACGGCAGCGGCGTTGACTTCATGGGACGGGAGTTGAGTGACTCGTATGAGCTGAAACCGTTGAATGGGGCGTTCGACCCTCGTCCGCACGTCATGACCATGATAGGGGTGAGAAAACTGTCGGTGCGTGACGTCACGATACGTGATGGAGCGTACTGGACCATACATCTTGCTGGATGTGACGATGTGGTCATCACTGGAATTAGTCTCCTCAATAACCTGAAGATACGTAATGGCGACGGAATAGACATTGATCATTCACGTAGGGTGAGGATATCTGATTGCCTTATAGAGAGCGGGGATGACTGCGTGTGCCTGAAGAACAGAAGGGAGTATGAGCGTTTCGGACCTTGCGGCGACGTGGTTGTCACCAACTGTGTCATGACATCACGCTCGTGTGCCATAAAGATCGGGTCTGAGAACATGGACAGCATTTCGAACGTCTTGTTCGATAATTGTGTGATACGCGCGAGCAACCGAGGCTTAGGAATACAGAACCGCGATGAGGGAACGGTGACGAATGTCGTGTTCAGCAATATGATAGTGGAGTGTCAGTATTGGAGTGACGTGTGGTGGGGCAAGTCAGAGCCGATTTACGTCACATCCTATCCCCGAGCCGTGGGAAATCACAAAGACGCAGGCTGGAGATTCCCAAAGGGAGCTACTGGCGGACGTTGCGGTGAGGTGAGTGAGATATATTTCAACAATGTGAAGTGCTATAGCGAGAACGGATGTTTTGTTGGGGGCGATGAGCCGGGGAAAGTTAACAACGTGTATTTCGATGATGTCGACCTAACGTTGAGACGCAACACCTCGCATACGGGTGGGGTGTACGACAAACGTCCTTGCGCTGGCGAAGGATTTGTCACGGGCAAGACCTATGGACTATATGTGGAGAATGTGGAGACAGTCTATACGGACAATTTCCGTGTGCGTTTACAAAAATCCTATAATGCTGAATCTTATGCAGGTGACTTTTACGTTAAATGACGCTAATCCGGAAAAAAGATAACATTTGTCGTCTATCGGCTACGTATGGGCGTGACAATTGTTTTTTTTATTGATAAAACTAAAGAAAAGAGTTGTTTTTTGATGGTTTTCTTTTGTAGGTTGGCAGAAATACATAACTTTGCTGAGAGTTAAGCAATGATTTAGAAATAAAATATGTCAACTAAGAATTTGACTCCATCTTATGTGTTTGAGGCAAGTTGGGAGGTTTGCAATAAGGTCGGAGGTATTTATACGGTATTATCTACAAGAGCTAAGACGCTAAAGAGTGAGTTAGGTGATAAGGTTTTCTTCATAGGACCGGATTTTTGGACTGGAATCAGTAATCCGTTATTTAAGGAGAATAAGACATTGTTGTCTGGTTGGAAGAAGTGGGCTGAAGAAAACGATGGACTGAGAATTCGTGTGGGCAGATGGCAGGTTCCAGGGGAGCCGGTGGCGATTTTAGTCGATTTTAAACCGTTTTTTGAGAAGAGAAATGAGATTTTCGGATGGGCTTGGGAGAATTTTCAAGTTGACTCGCTGCATTCTTACGGAGATTACGATGACAGCTTGATGTTTTCGTGGGCGGCCGGAAAAGCGGTTGAGAGCTACTACCGCTATTTCAAACTCACACCAAGTGATAACGTTGTTTTCCAGGCTCATGAGTGGCAGACTTGTCTGTCAGCCCTGTATGTCAATAAGGCTGTGCCTGAGGTTGCGACGATATTCACCACTCACGCCACTACGATAGGCCGAAGTATCGCATGTAATGGTAAACCATTGTACGACTACATGGAGGGGTATAATGGCGACCAGATGGCAAGGGAACTGAATGTGGAGTCTAAGCATTCCGTGGAGAAGCAGGCTGCGCATCATGTGGATTGTTTCACCACAGTGTCTGAGATAACGGGAGTGGAGTGTGGTCAGCTGTTGGAGAAAAAGCCTGACGTGATACTGATGAACGGATTTGAGGATGACTTCGTTCCGAAGGGAGCGGACTTCACCCGTAAGCGCAAGGAGGCCAGAGCGATACTGCTCAACGTGGCTAACACCCTTCTTGGTACCTCTTTAGGTGATGACACATTCATAGTGAGCACCAGCGGACGCTATGAATATAAGAATAAGGGAATAGATTTGTTCGTGGATTCATTGAACAAACTGCGTAACGACCAGACTCTTCAGAGAGACGTGCTTGCGTTCATAATGGTTCCGGCGTGGATGAAGAGTGCCAGGGCGGACCTGGCACAGGCGTTGAAATCAGGTGAGAAGACAGGTGCTCCTATAGGAGATCCGAGAATAACGCATGAGCTGAACGAGCAGTGTAACGACAATGTGCTCAACCAGATGGGATGGCTGGGAATGAATAACACCGCGGACGATAAGGTGAAGGTGATATTCGTGCCATGCTACCTCGATGGTTCCGACGGTATATTCAACAAACAGTATTATGACCTTCTTATAGGTAATGATATGACGGTGTTCCCGTCCTACTATGAGCCTTGGGGATACACTCCGACGGAGTCGGTGGCCTTCCGTGTCCCATGCGTTACTACGGACTTAGCGGGCTTCGGGCTATGGGTGAACCTTATGAAGGGCAGGAGCAGCATGATCGAGGACGGTGTGAAGACTGTTCACAGGTCTGACTACAACTTCAATGAGGTGTCAGAGGAGATTAAAGAGACTATAAAGTCTTTTTCTGGATTAGACAAGAAGATGGTGTCGCGTGCTCGTGAGAACGCCGCAAAGATAGCGGAGAAAGCTCTGTGGCGACACTTTATCAAATATTATTATGAAGCTTACGACATCGCTTTGCGAAAGCGTGATGGTCGTATGCAGCTTAGCAAGAAAAACAAAAGTTCTATTAATAACCTTTAATAACGTTATTATTATGAGAATTAAAGCAAGTAATGCGAATATGCCTAATTGGCGAGAAATCAGTGTGAGATCATACATTCCGGAGGCTTTGAAGCCATTGGATGAGATTGCGCATAATCTGTGGTGGTCATGGAATTCAGACGCCAAGAAATTATATAAAGACCTTGATCCAGTTCTCTGGAAGCAGGTACATCAGAATCCAGTGATGCTCTTGTCTCGTATGAACTATGAGAGACTTGAGGAGCTTGCCAAGGATAAGAAGATTCTTGACAGAGTAGGTAAGCTTTACTCAGAGTTCCGTTCTTACATGGATGTCAAGCCGGACAAGAAGCGTCCTTCAGTGGCATACCTCTGTATGGAGTACGGGTTGAGCCACGTGCTTAAGATTTACTCAGGTGGTCTCGGAATCCTTGCCGGTGACTACATCAAGGAGGCGTCTGACTCAAACGTGGACATGTGTGCAGTGGGTTTCCTTTACCGTTATGGTTATTTCACTCAGACACTCTCTATGGATGGTCAGCAGATCGCCAACTATGAGGCTCAGAATTTCGCTCATCTTCCTATAGAGCGTGAGGTGGACACAAACGGACAGCCAGTGGTGGTTGACGTGCCATATAACAATTACGTTGTTCATGCCTATATCTGGCGTGTCAATGTGGGTCGTGTCAAGCTCTATCTCCTTGACACAGACAACGAGATGAACTCTGAGTTCGACCGCTCAATCACTCACGCCCTCTATGGCGGTGACTGGGAGAATCGTATCAAGCAGGAGATTCTCTTGGGTATCGGTGGTGTGTTGGCTCTTCAGAAGCTGGGCATCGAGAAGGATATTTATCACTGTAACGAGGGACACGCGGCTTTGGCTAACGTGCAGCGTCTGGTTGACTACGTCAGAAGCGGTCTCTCATTCAATGAGGCTCTTGAGATAGTTCGTACGTCATCACTCTACACCGTACATACTCCAGTGCCAGCCGGTCACGACTATTTCGACGAGTCACTCTTCGGTAAGTACATGGGACAGTATCCTGCTCAGTTGGGCATCTCATGGGACGAGTTCATCGGCATGGGACGTATCAATCCTGACGACAAGTCTGAGAGATTCTGTATGTCAACCTTCGCTTGTAACACATGCTCATGGGTTAACGGTGTGAGCTGGCTTCACGGTAAGGTCTCAAGAGAGATGTTCAACGGCATTTGGAAGGGATACTACCCAGAGGAGCTGGACAATGTGGGATATGTCACTAATGGTGTTCACATGCCTACTTGGACTGCGTCTGAGTGGAGAACAGTTTACGGCAAGTATTTCGACAAGAATTATATCAACGACCAGTCTAACGCCAAGCTCTGGGAGTCAATATATGATGTGCCAGACACAGAGATTTGGAACACCAGACTGACTCTTAAGGCTAAGCTGATTGACCACATCAAGGTGGCGTTCCGTGAGGACTGGCTGAAGAACCAGGGCGACCCGTCACGTATCGTGTCAATCTTGGAGAAGATTTCTCCTAACGCTCTCACCATCGGATTCGCACGTCGTTTCGCCACATATAAGAGAGCACATCTGTTGTTCTCAGACCTCGACCGACTCTCTAAGATCGTCAACAACCCTAACTACCCAGTGCAGTTCCTCTTCGCAGGTAAGGCTCATCCACATGACGGAGTAGGTCAGGGACTCATCAAGAGAATTTATGAGATTAGCCGTCGTCCTGAGTTCCTTGGTAAGATTATCTTCCTTGAGAACTATGACATGCAGTTGGCAAGACGTCTCGTTACTGGTGTGGATATCTGGATGAACACTCCTACTCGTCCTCTCGAGGCGTCTGGAACATCCGGCGAGAAGGCGCTCATGAATGGTGTTGTCAACCTCTCAGTGCTTGACGGATGGTGGCTCGAGGGTTATCGCGAAGGTGCAGGTTGGGCGCTCACGGAGAAGCGTACGTTCCAGGATCAGGGTCAGCAGGATCAGCTTGACGCTGCAACTATCTATTCTCTCCTGGAGAATGAGATTCTTCCTCTCTACTACGCTCGTAACTCTAAGGGTTACTCTGAGGGATGGATTAGGACTATCAAGAACTCTATTGCTCAGGTCGCTCCTCACTACACTATGAAGAGACAGCTTGACGACTATTACTCTAAGTTCTACGGACCTCTCGCTGAGCGCAGAAAGAAACTGTTCGCTAACGACTACAGTAAGGCTAAGGAGATTGCAGCATGGAAAGAGCGTGTGGCAGAGCGTTGGGACAGCATACGTATCGTGTCTTTTGAGAAGGATGAGGATATGCTCAAGGGTAACGTGCTCAGTGGTAAGAAATATCACGTTAAGTATGTCATCGACGAGCAGGGACTTGACGATGCTGTCGGCTTTGAGCTCGTCACAATATGCAAGGATGATGACGGACATGAGCATATCGCACAGGTTGAACCGCTTGAGGTGACTGGACGTGACGGTAACCTGTACACGTTCGAGGGTACTCATTCAATACCAAGCGCTGGAAGCTTCAAGGTCGCTTATCGTATGTATCCTAAGCACGTCGACCTGCCTCACCGTCAGGATTTCTGTTACGTGAGATGGTTTAACTGATTTGCCGAGTAAGATTATTCTTATATAATATGTTGGGGTATGTCAATCGACATACCCCTTTTTTTTGTTTTGCATGTAGACAGACGCAGCAGATCCTGTGTTTTCGTCGCTTTGCCATTCTTAGTGAACGTGAGAATGACTCTTGTCTCCTCATAGTTTGTATCGCGGTGGGCTGATGATGGAAACATGTGGAATAACGGACAATTTACCTTCTGACTAAATTACCTATGTCTGTTTTTGATTAAAATTTATTACTGTCCGCTAAACATTATACAAGGTCACTTTACCCCTTGAAACCCAGGAGTTGAGTGACTTTCCTTTTTCAGTAAGCCCCATATTTGTATTAACCTCCCAAATCCGGCGATGATTCTGCACATTTTTCAAGCATTCTTTTCAAGTCTTCGTCAGGACTTTCAAGGAATGAGTCCAGATTGATATAGTACATGAGCACAATTCT
>FLNY01001593.1_pt1 | contig 38477 bp, 33 predicted proteins | sample 1140381 | NCBI WGS metagenome assembly FLNY01 (sample SAMEA3878172, study PRJEB12797) | bioreactor metagenome | biome: Moose rumen | place: Sweden | collected 2011-10 | reverse complement strand
GACGAATTTTTAGAGGTAACCTCTATATGAATAAAGGGAGTATATTTTGACATTAAGATATTCTCCCTTTAAATCTCTCAGCAGAAGTGTTCCGTCTCTGTTTCGCTTTAGCGGCGACCCTTTCAACGTCAATTTCCTTTCTTTTTCATCCAAATTGGGACGAGCACGCAGGTTGCAACAGGAAGCAACACTGCCAAAATTGCCATAAATGTTGACATAATCCTTTTAGTTTTGGTTATACATCATTTCAAAAATAAAGCGTGGTCTATCATACCACGTCTTCGAATGATGGTCCTGAGAATTACCTTGAGATAAAGATGCAGCAAACAGCCCACGCTAATACACGTGAAGCCATTACACTTGCTTGCATCTCATGAAAATTTCTCAATTTTCTCATTCGCAAGACGAAGATATAACGCTTCGACGATTTCCTCATGAAATCGGGTGCAGAGATACGCACTTTTTTCCATACGGCAAAAAAAAATTTCACCATGTGAGAAAAAGTGCGTATCTTTGCAGCGTGAAATAAAGTGGTTTATTATGATGAACACAACGCAAATAACGCCAACTCAGATGCATCTACTCAAGCTCTTTTCTTTCGACAAGAGCGAAAGCCGTGCATTGGAAATCAAGGATGTGCTGATGCGCTACTTCCAAGGGCACCTCAACGCAGAGTCCGACCGTTTATGGGACGAGGGTGTGCTTGACCAGGAGCGCCTTGAAGAGCTTCGACACAAAGACCTTCACGCCAAAGCATGAGACTCGTCCTCGACACAAAAAGCCTGATACAATGTGTATCGCGCCGCAGTCGCTATCACGAACTGTGGCTGTCGTTTATTGACGGGCGCAATCATTTGTGTGTCACAAACGAGATTCTGAATGAATATATCGAGATACTCCAACGGGAGACCTCCGAGACTTTCGCCTCGCTTGTACTGGAGGTCATTCTCAACAACCCACATACGCTGTTCATCAATACCTTCTACAAGTTCAACCTCATTACTGCCGACCCCGACGACAACAAGTTCATAGATTGCGCGGTGGCGGCGCAGGCTATATACATCGTCACCGAAGACCACTACTATGATGTGCTCCGCGAGGTGGAGTTCCCCAAAGTGGATATTATTGGATTGGACGAAGCAATGAAAATAATATAAACAACAATAAAAAGAGAACATTATGTCTATAATCAAACCCTTCAAAGGCTTTCGCCCGCCTGTCGACATCGTCGAAAAACTGGCTTCACGTCCCTACGACGTACTGAATTCCGAAGAGGCCCGCGTGGAATGCGAGGGCAACCCCTACAGCCTGCTGCACGTCACCAAGGCTGAAATCGACCTTCCCAAAGGCACCGACGAACACTCGCCCGAAGTGTACCTGCAGGTCGTCAAGAACTACAATATGTTCAAGGACCTCGGATGGCTCGTCAAGGATGAAGAGGAGAAGCTCTACATCTACGCCCAGAGTATGAACCCCACCGACGCCAACGCCAAGTGGCAGTACGGCATCGTGGCCTGCGCCTACAGCGAGGACTATGTCAACAAGGTCATCAAGAAACACGAGCTGACCCGCAAGGACAAGGAAGAGGACCGTATGAAACACGTCCGCATCACCAATGCCAACGTGGAGCCCGTATTCTTCGCCTATCCCGCCGTGAAGCGCATCGACGAGATTGTTGCCGGCGTCACCGCCAACAAACCCATCTATGACTTCATCGCCAAGGAAGACGGCTTCGGCCACCGCTTCTGGGTCATTGACGACAAGGCCATGATTGCCGAGCTCGTCGAACTGTTCGACAAACAGGTTCCCGCCATGTACATCGCCGACGGTCACCACCGCAGTGCCGCCGCAGCCCTCGTGGGACAGGAGAAGAAAGAGCAGAACCCCCACCACACCGGCAAGGAGGAATACAACTACTTCATGACCGTCATCTTCCCCGACAACCAACTGAACGTCATCGACTACAACCGCGTCGTCAAGGACCTCAACGGCCTCAGCGGCAAAGAATTCTTCGCCAAACTAGCCGAAAACTTCGACATCGAGTGCAAGTGCGACTGCACCAAAGACGGCGGCAAGTGCGAGTGCGAACTACCCTGTCACTGCGAATGCAGCCAGGAGTACAAGCCCAACAAGCTCCACAACTTCTCGATGTATTTCGAGGGTGTGTGGTACAGCCTCACCGCCAAACCCGGCACCTACAACGACAACGACCCCATCGGAGTCCTCGACGTCACCATCCTCAGCAACCTCGTTCTCGACAAGGTGCTGGGCATCAAGGACCTGCGCACCGACAAGCGCATCGACTTTGTGGGCGGAATCCGCGGCCTGGGCGAACTGAAACGTCGCGTCGACAGCGGCGAGATGAAGGTCGCCTTCGCCCTCTATCCCGTCAGCATGAAACAGATCATCGACATTGCCGACACCGGCAACATCATGCCCCCGAAGACCACCTGGTTCGAGCCCAAGCTGCGCTCCGGTTTGGTGATTCATGAACTCTGCTAGGTGAATTGTCCAAGCATCGTTTACCCTATTTTCAATCAAAAAACAATACCAATGAAACAATCCATTTTTATCGCAATCGCAGCGCTGGCATTCTGTCTGGCATCGTGTGCAGGCAATGATGAGAAAATCAACGCTGCCAACGAACGGGCCGACTCGCTCCAAACCGTCATCGACCAACAAGGTGGTGAGATAGATGCTCTGCTTGATGTTCTCAGCGAAATCGAAAACAACCTGACCGAGATTTCAAGCCGTTACGGTACTGTCAACTCACTGAGACAACAGAATCCCGAACGTAACTCGCGTGTGAAAGGTGAAATCACCGACCAACTCGCCGCCATTGAAACCGTGATGGCAAAGAACAAACAGAAAATTGCCCAGCTGAATGAAAAAATCTCTACTCTCGGCAGCGAGAACGAGAAGTTGCAGACCCTCGTCGAATCTCTCAATGCCCGTATGGAAGAGCAGGAAAACCAGATCAACACCCTGATGAACGAGCTCACCATCAGCAAGGAGACCATCAAAAAGCTGTCAGCAAATGTCAACGACCTGACGCAGGCAAATCAGGAGAAAGACGATTACATAGCCTATCAGCAGGAGCAGATGGAATATGCCAATGACCAGTCACACAAGGCCTACTACGTTGTCGGTACTTACGACCAACTGAAAGAAAAAGGCATCGTCGACAAACAAGGCGGACTGCTCTTCAAAAGTCTCAAATCAACCAACAGCGTGAACGTGAATAACTTCACCCTTATCGACAAGAACAAGGTCACCTCGATTGAGATTAATTTGCGGAAGGCACAGGTGGTGTCCAACCATCCAAAGGGTTCGTACGAACTGGTGATGGATGAGAAAGACAGCAAGATGGTGCGTTCACTGACCATCAAGGATGTTCAGAAATTCTGGCAAAACACCGACTTCCTTATTATTTCGACTAAGAAATAATATAGTGTATTAACACTATCAAAAGAGGTGGGGATTATTGATTTCCACCTCTTTTATTTATTACAGAGATGCAGGTTTAACCTATCAGCTTGTCAATTTGTTTTTCCGAAGCATCGGGGAGCAGAAAATGGAAATGGTTGAGCAATCGATTGTGTGACTCTTCGGGTGAGCGGTCTGTCTGGCAAAGTTTGCGACCCAGCAGGAGTTCCGGTGTGGTAAGAAGCGCCCAACCCCATCCGTATTCGTTGCCGTGTTTGTCGCGAGGATAGACAAAGTCCTCGGTCACGATGCGGCAGGCCATCTGTAGTCGAGTCACGTAACTATCGAAACGACTCCTCATCTTGGGTCCTGTAAAACCGCAAGCGGCACGTAATTCGCGAGTAATCATGCTTCCGTTGACTTTCAGTATTTCGAGGATAATACCTTCGATCGAATCGTCACTCGGAAGTGGGTGGCGTGAACGACGCCAGTTGCAGAAATCAGGCCACCAGTGACGGCTGATGAAACCGGCTTTGCTGTCGAAAAACTTCCCGTAAGCGAAACCACCCTCGGTGACAACCGAGCCTTTCCATTTCCACAGCGGCCAATCCCAGCTGCCGTCATCTTGTACAACATATCGACATTCCGGAGCAACCATCTCGTCGGCCGAGAAACCCGGGATGCCACCGTCAAGCAATGGAAGAAAGCCCATTTGCTCTATACATTCCATCAATTGAGGGCAATTGTGAATCATTATGAAGGTTGGTGTTGAGTAAAGATTATTGGTTATAGAAATAACTACTTTAGTAAACGAAAAAAACAAAATTATATTGTAATCATATAATAATATAAAAGATAATGCGTTAATAACAGAAACTAAAACGAAAACTAAACAACATGATACTAATAGACGAATCTGAAAAACTCTTATTGGCTGCTGCACAGAACGATGCAACACCGATTACCGATTCTATTGCACCCGGTAGTATAGCGGAGGGTATACAGAAAAGCGACAGTATAGCCCATACAGTAATCGACTCTCTACACAATCTGCAACTTACCGACCTCAAAGATGTGGTAACCGGTCAAAACACCCTCTTCAAGGATGCCTTGTCGGGACTATTAGACCTGACTATAGCTTTCATCCCGAAGCTATTAGGTTGCATCCTCGTGTTGTGGGTAGGTTTCAAGCTCATAAAGCTGCTCAAGAAGGCACTCACGAAATTACTCGACAAACGCGAAGCTGAATCCACGCTGAAGGGGTTTCTCACCTCATTGGTTGACGTGATGATGAAGGTAATGCTTATCATCATGGCAATGGACATTATTGGCATCAAAGCAACCTCGTTCATAGCTATTTTGGGTGCCGCTGGTTTGGCTATCGGAATGGCACTGCAAGGAACTTTGCAAAACTTTGCGGGCGGTGTAATACTGCTTTTGCTGCGTCCGTTCAAGGTCGGCGACTACATAGAGTGCGGAAGTTACAAAGGGTACGTCAAAGAGATACGCATCTTCCACACCATGATACGTCCGTTCAATGGTCGCATCATCATTGTTCCCAACAGCGAACTGGCAACAAAGAGCCTTATCAACCATACCAAAGACAGCGTCATCCGTCTCGACGTTGTGGCCAGCGTAGCCTACGGAAGCGACCTTGACAAGGTGCGAGATGTCATACAGAAGGTAGTCGACGACGACCCGCTGATTCTCAAAGACCCTATCCCGAAATTCTGCGTAAGCGACCTCAACAACAGCTCTGTCGACTGGTCGTTATGGTTGTGGACAACCGTCGACGACTATTGGACGGTATGGATGCGCATCCGCGAAAACATCTACAAGGCATTCAACGACAACGGTATAAGTATACCGTTCCCACAAATCGACGTTCATCTGCAAAGCAAAGAATGAGATGAGAGTATTCTTGCTCTTTCTGTTCTTGTTCTGCTCTGCCGTGCTTGTTTCTGCACAGTCCTACAACATACCATCCGATTCGTGCGCGACAATCACCGTCACACCGGGAACTGCTATCACCGTATGCGACCCCGGAGGCAACAACGGCAACTACCCCAATTCCTGCAACGGATCATTGACAATCGTATCTGATGCAGCCACTGTTATCAGTCTGCAAGGCAACTACAGCACTGAGAACGGTTACGATATTCTATACGTGTACGATGGCCTCTCGAGTCGCGACCACCTGATAGGCACCTACTCTGGTACCGGATACGCCAATATAACTGCCCAATCAGGTGCTATCACATTGATTTTCTTTTCCAACAACACAGTGACGCAGATGGGTTTCACCTTTTCCTGCTCGGTATGCGACACTGCAGCACTTCAGGCCCGCAACGTGATCCTCGACCAACCGACTGTGGGCTGTGCCCGACTGCGATGGGACGATATCGCCGGCAGCACCTCATGGACAGTACGTTACGGCACCGCACCAAACGCTCTGAACGGACAGCTACATACCAACACCGACACTGCACTACTGACCGGTCTGACTCCAAATACCCGATACTACTACCGCATATACAGCAACGGAGCCTCAACAACCCTTGGCGACCAATGCAATGTCACCATGCGACAGTTCCGAACTCCGTGCAGCGACACCATGGGCAGCTGCATAAACTATGGCGACCTACAGTCGTGCTACTGCGAAGCCCGATACGGCACCTACGCAAATCCAAACCTCTATACAGGAATCACTTGCGACAGCGCTCCTGAGAACAGGCATATCTCTGTCATATACAATAACGAAACGGACCCTCGTACCGGGGGGATTCTGAACACCATCCCCAACGGTTACAGCCACTCCATAAAACTTGGCAACCAATACACTGGAGGACAAGCCGAAAATGTAACATACCGTTACCATGTCGACACCACTGAACACGACCTGCTGCTGCTGAAATACGCCGCAGTGCTTGAAGACCCATCTCATTTGTCAAGCGAGCAACCTCGATTCGCTTTCCAGATTCTAGACTGTGACGACAACCCTCTGAACCCTGGATGCTACAGCGCCGAATTTGCAGCCTCTGACGAGTTAGGCTGGAACACATATACTTATACAGGCTATAACAACATGCCTACGAATATCCGCTGGAAAGACTGGACTACCGTCGGCATCGACCTCTCTCCGCTGCACGGACAGGATATCTACATACGTCTTTCAACATACGACTGCGCACGGCAGGAACACTTCGGCTACGCCTATTTTGTACTTGACTGCGGTGAAAAAAAAATAGAATACACCAACTGCGGTGCAACCGTAGAAAACACCTTCTCTGCACCCGATGGATTTGCCTACCGTTGGTACTCTGCCAACAGTCCGGATGTTACCATCGACACAACTCAGTCTCTACATGTAACCCAGGCCGGCGAATACATCTGCACGCTGACCTACGGCACAAACCCAGGCTCTACATGCAGCTTCACCCTCAGTGCCACCGCTATACAGCGTCTGCCGGCAGCTCTATTCTCATGGGAAGAAACGGGCTACGACAGCTGCAATGTCGTAATACAGTTCCACAACGGGAGCGTTATATGCAACGACAGTGAACATCAGCAACTCACAAATATACCGTGCGACTCTATAATATGGTTATTCGACAACGGCACAGTCTCTTCTGAGGATGAGCCAACTCTCTCCTTCTCCAGGGGTTCCCACTCGGTGAGGCTTGTGGCAATGATAGGTAACGGTTCCTGCAGCGACACGGCAACGCAATACCTCGAAATACAGAGTCCGTGCCAATACAGCGACACCGTAGAAGCCACCATCTGTTCTGGCAACTCTTACCTCTTTTTCGACACCCTGATTGCCACCACGGGAATTTACGAACGAGACAGCGGCTACCTGCATCGTCGACTCTGCCTGACTGTCCGTCCGACCGATACAATCTCATTACACGACACCATCGTAGAAAACAACCTACCCTACCCTTTTGCCGACACGCTGATAGACATCACCGAAAACCGACCACTCGGGCAATCGGTACAATTCAGCGTCTCTGCATCGCACAGCAACATGTACGGATGCGACAGCACTACATGGCTTTTTCTGCATGTATGGCTTAACCGCTCCACCGTTGTCGACAGTTCGACCTGTCTCGATTCGCTGCCCTATATTTGGTACGACACCATCGTCAACAACCTTGCCACCTCGAGCGGAGCCGACAGCAGCGTGACGCTTGTCGTCACCTACAACCCCATATTCAACATCTTCGACACCACGTCTGCATGCAGCGGACAATCTGACCTCTTCGGCCACTCCACAAGCGGCGACTACACGTACCTGCTGACCACCACACAAGGATGCGACAGCACTATCCACGTCAATGTCAGCATCCTGCCCGTCGACCACATCACACTGCACGACACCATCGTAGAAAACGACCTACCCTACCCGTTTGCAGACTCGCTGATAGACATCTCCGAGAACCGACCGCTCGGGCAATCGGTACAATTCAGCGTCACTGCGTCGCACAGCAACATGTACGGATGCGACAGCACCACGGTATTAAATCTGCATGTCTGGCTCAACCGGCATACCTCTCTCGATAGCACGTTTTGTTATGACTCGTTACCGTATGTCTGGAACGACACTCATGTCACCTCTCTTCTCACTACCCATGGGGCCGACAGTACCGTCACACTGCTGCTGACAGTGATGCCTGCCTACTCTGTTGCTGACACCGTGGCAATATGCGACGGCGACGTTGCCACTTACGGTTTCACAACGGAAGGAATCTATGAGGTGCCGCTGACCACCACACAAGGATGCGACAGCATCGTGAGCCTCTCCGTCATTGTTTATCCCGTATACGACCTTCATTATTACGACACCATCTGCGACAACCGCTTCCCTTACCTCTTCGCCGACTCCGTCATCGTAAGCACCTCCGAATCTGACATCACGCTTCAGCTCACGGAACTCACGTCTCATCGCTGCGACAGTATCTCTACACTGCATCTCACCGTCAATCCAACTCATCGCATTTACGAACACGCCGTAGTATGTGACGGAATGCCCTTTACGTGGAAAGACGGAATCACGTATTATTATTCAACCTACGAACCCTCAATAATGTACAGCGACATCAACGGTTGCGACTCAACTCTCTTTCTCATTCTGGACCTGAACGACAGTTTCAGTGCTGCCATGAGGATTAACCCTACAGTAGCTACATACGACAACTCTCTTATTCAGATGACTGACATCTCTGAATCGAACACTCGGACGTGGTTCTATATGGAAAGAACCGACACAGGACGAGTAGTGACATTTCAATTCCCGCTCAACGAGGACTCTGTGGAGGTGCTAATGGTGGCACGTAGCTCGTCAGGATGCATCGACAGTGTTGTCGGAACCGTCATTGTCGACCGAGCCATAATATGGCCACCAAATGCTTTCACACCCGACGAACCGACAAACAACCGTTTTTACATAGCATCGTCTGATATTCTCACAGGTGAAATTTTTATCTACAATCGTCAAGGAACTTTAGTGTCTCATATCAATGCCAGCGAGGAATCGTGGGACGGCTCTTGCAGAGGTGTCCCGTGTCCTCAGGCTACCTACACGTGGATTATGAAATACACAACGAAATCACAACCGCGGATAGAGCGTCAGGCTAAAGGAACAGTGACGCTGATACGGTAAAAAAAAAGAGAGTGTCCTTTTCGGAACACCCTCTTTTAGGATTTAAAAAACTATTTACTTGACAATCTTTGCACCATCTTTCACAACGGTATGAGCATCAGCAAGTTTAGTAGCCTCGTTTGAAATCTTCACATTGTCAACCAAGATGAAATATGCGTCACTGTCATGATGACGGAAGGCAATGCAGATATCCTGTCCCTTGTAGGCATCGAGGTTGTAGGTCTGAGTGGCCATGTCGTCGCCCTCGTAGACACCGACAGAGACTCTGCCATCAAAGAGTGTTTCCAAAGTGTTGAAACTGCCGTTTTCAAGAGTACCAACGAGGACACTGAACTTGTCGGGATACTCATTCTGGAAGTTAGCAACATTGAAAGTGAGGTTGTAGCCACCTGCACCGGGAATATGAATAGTAGGAGTGACAATGTAATTGTCGGTTTCGAGGGCACCAAGATTGTTGGTATAGGAAGGTGAGGCAAGGCAATCGGTGTTGTTGTAGCCGAACGTACCACTAAAATAATTGGAGCATAGATCCCATTCAATACCGTCACCATCGACGTCGATACTAGTCCATCCGCTGGGAATGCCATTGTCGAAGTTTTCTTCGAGCAGAATAGGATCGCCGGTATCGGATGAAGAATCGTCGTCACTACCGCAGGCAACCATTGTTGTCATACCAAAAGCTATTGCAGCAATAGCAAAAAATCTAAATACTTTTTTCATGATAATGTTGAATTTTAAGTAATAAACTAGGTTTAATTATTATTGGTTTCAGATTACAAAATTACTAAAATTTTATAAATGACAAAAAAAAATCTCAAATTCCAAAAAAAAAATGTACTTTTGCAACGTAAAAAACATAATAATTACTATAACAACTAAAACCGAAGAGCCTGATGGTCAATAACAAGGCAACACAAACACAAATGAAAAAAATATTATTAGTTGCATTAGCTCTCACTCTGGGCGTTTCATCATATGCCCAGTTTGAAAACGCAAAAAATTTCACTCCTAAGAAAGGCGGAGCAAAAACTTTGCCCACTTGGCATCAGATTTCGCAGGATGTTACCGGCGTCGACTTCCTAACGGGCGACACCATCAGCACTCTCGCAATCCGCAATTCCGGCAAGGGTATGATCATTGACCTCTCTGCAACATGGTGCATTTGGTGCTGGGTGATGCATTCCAACGGCATCCTGGAAGCTATTCAGGAAGAATTAGGCGACAGCGTACAGTGCATCTGGGTTGAAGCCGATCCAAGCACTACCGACCCTGGTGAGATTACTGGCACCGGCCAGACTCAAGGCGACTGGACCAATGGCGGCACCGTCCCCTATCCTATCATCAACGACCACACCTTTGCAAACATCATCGGCGGTACCAGCGTCATCGTGGGCTACCCCATCGTTGTTTTCGTTTCTCCCACAGGTTACTGGTGCGAAGTGTACGATGAGGACTGGGGCTTCGGTCCTTACGACTCCGACGAGGCTGTCGCCTCCACTAGCACTCTGATGAACATCTATCCTAAACCCGGCGTTGCTCCTGTTGTCAACATCAGCGGCCCCACCACCGTTGTCAACGGTGCTACCGTGACCTTCACTGCCGACTATGTCAGCGTTGACGAAGTCACCGACATTACCTGGACGTTCGAAGGTGCTACCACTACCTCCGCCAACACTCAGAGTGTCACCAACAGCTGGACCACCGACGGCACCTACACCGTAAGCCTTAGCGTCACCAATACCACCGGCACCACGAATACCAGCATCACTATCACCGTTATCAGCTGGAACTGGGCTGAAACCATGGGTTACGGTCTCACTCAAAACGACGATCAGGCTGGTGCAGGCTTCACAGCAGGCAATCCCAGCGTATGGGGTGTCATGTTCCCTGCACAGCATCTTACCGGACGTCAATATCTGAAATATATTGACATCTACGCTGTCGGTACCATGAATTACACAATGAAAATCTATCAGGGCGGCGACAACGCTCCCTCTGACCTTATCTACTCCCGTGTGGTGAAGGGTGCCGGCGAAGGCTGGCAGAGAATGAACTGCAGCGGCGCAGTGGCTCTGGATCAGACCAAGAACCTTTGGGTTACTTTCTCGGCTCCCGCCACCGGTTACGTCATGAGTACTTACTACACTGCCAGCGGCGACGAGTTCTGGTACAGCGGCGATCCAAACAGCTGCTGGGTGCAGCTGAGCGGATCCTGGGGCACTATGCCTGATTATGGCTACGACGTAAGCTGGGCTATCAAGGCTACCACCGGCAACGAACCCAATGCCGGCATCAGCGAGACTCTCGCTTATGAAACCAACGTCTATCCTAACCCAACTACAGGCCTAATTAACGTCAGCGTTGAAAACCTCCAGAGCGTAGAGGTGATGGATATCACCGGACGCACTGTCATGACAAGCAACGAAAGCACCATCAATATGAGCAATCTTGCCAACGGTGTCTACATGCTCCGCATCAACACCATTGATGGCAGCACCATGCAGAAGGTAGTAAAGAGATAAGATACTCTCATCTCCAAAAAAAAGCTCCGCCAAATGGCGGAGCTTTTTTTTTAGTAATGGTTAATATCGATAAAGGCACGGAGTGTCTTACTCTGAATAACCTCAGACGCAGTGTGGGGATGCTGGATGTACGATTATTAGCGTTTCGACGAGACGTGCTCTCAAAATTTTTTTTAGGGAACTAAGACCTTTAGGGATTTGCGCAGGTTGACTATGTGTAGCTCCTTTCCGATTCGTTCCCCTTCGCCGTCGATGTTTACCCATTTCTCATCGTTATTGTAAACGGTAACTTCACGGGCTTTATAGTATTCTACATGTTGCGAGAGTTCGAAATGGTTGAGGTAAAGCAGCGGAGCAGAAAGCGGAAGATGAAGAAGTGGAATGCGGTCGACAATGCAGACGTCAATCAGTCCGTCGTCAAGTTTTGCTAATGGGGCAATGGCTGTGTTGTAGCCAAACTGGTTGGAATTAGCAAAACTGATGAACCAGGCTTTGCGTTCAACTTCTTTGCCATCGATATTGAGTCTGAATATCTGCTCCTTGTAGGTCGGGTAGTCGGAAAGAATGATTTTAGCGTATGCCTGTAGTCCTCGTGCTTTTGCCTGCTTCATGCGACGTGCAACACGTGCGTCAAACCCGATGCCGGCAATGCTTGTAACCACATGCTCGTTGATGTAGATGGTATCGATTTCGGCCACTTTGTAATGGTTCAAGACTTCGATGGCATGTGAAGGTGTCAGAGGAATTTTGAGGTTACGGGCAAGTCCGTTGCCGCTTCCACAGGGTATGATGCCGAGTGTGAGGTTGCTGCCGGCCATACCGGAGACGACATCGTTTACGCTCCCGTCGCCACCAACTGCGACAATAGCATCAAAACAACCCTGTTCCACTGCTTCACGAGCCAGTTCGCTGCCGTGATGAACACGCTCTGTGTAGCGTACTGTGTAGTCAAGCAAACTGTTGTCAAGGTGATCTTTAAGCAGATCCTCTATCTTCTTCTGTTTGCCGATTCCTGATATGGGGTTGACAATAAAAAGCAGACTGCGTTTCATTTTAATATTAATTCATTATTAATCAGTCTATGGTTATATTGTTGCAATACAGCCTTGAGGAGTGGGAGTTTGCCGTTGTTGTCCTGTTCGTACGTGCGACCCGTCGTCTCTTCAATCAGAGCTACACCTGCTGTGTCGACCAGCTGGTGGTAACCGCATCCGTAGGCCACCTGCCACCCTTCGGACTGCTGGAAAACACTGGTGCCAAAACAAACACAAGGCTCGTCGTAACCAAGGTAGTCAATCAGTGTGGGCATAACGTCGCTTTGCTGCATGATTCGGGATGAACGGAATCCTTCGGGATGTTGCGGGTCGAAGATTATCATAGGTATCCGGTACCAAGGTCCGTAGTCGTTGAACTCTGCGGAAAGGGCCTGTGCCGGATGGTCGCCCATAATGATGAAAAGTGTGTTCTCGTACCAGGGTTGTGCAGACGCGGTCTCGAAGAATTTACGCAGAGCCATATCGCTATAATTCACACACTGAAGTATCGGGTGAGTGCCAGTCTTGAAGGAGCCTTTGTATTCGTCGGGAATTTTGTAGGGGTGATGCGACGATATGGTAAATACGCCCGCAAAGAAGGGTTGAGGGGTCCGCGTCAGCTGACGAGCCATGTATTGAAGGAAATGTTCGTCGTATATACCCCACGTTCCGTCGTGGTATTTGTCATTGCCGAATTCGTCGCGTCCGTAGTAGGCGTCAAAACCGATTTTTTTGCAGAATGCATCGAATCCCATCGACCCGTTGTAGGCTCCATGGAAGAAGGCTGTGTTGTAACCATGTTTTTTCAGCAACATCGGCAACCCCACAATAGTGTTGTCTTTGTATGACGACATGAGGACGGGCCTATCCATAAGGGTTGGCAACGACGCCATAACCGAAGGTATTGATTCAATGGATTTCTTGCCATTGGATCGCCCTTGGAAAAGGGTACTCTTCTCTGCCAATGAGTCAAGAAACGGTGTGAAACTCTCCATGATGCCGTCATTGTAACAACCCATATATTCTTGCGAGAAGCTTTCAAGGACTATTATCACTACGTTTTTTCCCCTGAAATAGCTCAGGCTGTCGTTCCCAATATAAGACACCTGACCGTTCCGAGCCTTGAAGCTTCCGTAACTTACAGGTGTCGTAGTGTTGTTGCTGTCGGCCAATGGATGAAAACAGGGATTGAAGAGTTGAAGGGCTTTTTCGTCAGGCATATAGTGCACTTCCTTGAGATCGTCAACTCCGAGTGTGCGTATGATATTGTACGGTGAATTGATTATCAAGGGAGTGTTCTTCATCTGGCAATAACGAGCCGCATCGTTCAGCCCGATGAAATGGCGCTGTGCTCCTCCTCGCACAAAGAAAAAGGTGAGTAGCAAACCTGTAATGAAACCAATATAGTCGTTACGACGGTTGATTCCGTAGATGTTGAGAGACGGGAATGATGTCTTGTGCGAGAAAAGAAAGAAAAACAGGATGATACAAACTCCGCTGACGCTGACCGGCCAATAGTCTACGAGAAACTTCGGAATCAGGTTGCCCATGTCGCCGCCAACTCCCATGTAGGCAAACATCTCGCTGCTCATGCGCCGGTAGGTGAACTGGAAGTAGGCAACGTCTATCTGATTTACCACGATGACTACTATTGCTGGTATTAGGTATATAAGGTTGCTGACTACACGATAACCTCTTCTCCAACGGAAATTGAAAGGGAGCAGGTTCATCACTATGAAGGGAACCATAATCAGCGTCACTGTCGCCACACTGAACCGCATATAACCCCATAGTATGCCCATCCATTCCCCGAAACTCTCTACCCTGAAATGGGTACTGTTCAGCAGATAGTATGCTACTTGTGTGGCAAACAGTGCAATAAAAAACCAAAGCATCTTTACGGCTATGTAACCGTATACGCTTCGTGGGGCAAACCAACTCTTGCTTTTTGACATGGTATACGATAATCAGGGTTTATACTTGGAGGTTTGCAGTATCAACTGCGAGTTGGTGTTAGCGAAAAGCTCGGCTATCGATGAGGTGGCATTGCGCATATAGTTGTCTACTATGCGCCATCCAATGTAGTCGGTAGTTCGAGGTGCCGAGTCTTTGAAGGCATTGGTCTTAGGCGCATCGTCGGTGAAATTATGGTAGCGATTGTAATCTTTTTCGAAAAGTAACTTGTTCTGAATAAAATAGGACCAAATCTTGCTCTCGTTTTGACGACACCATTCTAACTGTTCTTCGCTGTAACGTAGTTTTATATTCTTCGCGGTCTTCGGCATCACTTGGTCAACAAAATAAAGCACTTTCCCCTCCATTATCATCCTGTCTAACATGGTGAGATTCTCTTCGTCGGGGACGGCAATATATTGACGTGCTACCGACGCCATGATGTCAGATGCAAGGTAAAGACTGTCACTTATACTCACTATGTAATTTGGCAACCCAAAGTAGGAAAAGTTCTCCATATCGCCAAGAGCATACTGGTCAAGACTCACAAGCAGGCTTTTACTGTCGCGATCGGCTATGATGCGAGAACCGTAATCGAAATAGCCGGATACAAATGTGGCAAATTTGTCAATATCAATCGCAGGACTCAATTCCTTGGCTTTCCGCATCGCCTTCGTCAACTGCGTTTCCAACCACCCGAGATCCGAATAGCGCCTAGTGGTGATATTGTAGATTTCACGCATCGTCGGATCTCCAACAAAACCCTGTAGCTCTGAAAGAAACTGAGGATCGTCGGGATAGATGTTGAGTAGCGGTGCCGGATAGTCGCGAGTAAACTCTAGCAGACTTGAAGCCAACTGTTCGGATGGAGTGTCGAAGAATATTTTCTCGTAGCGCGCTATTCGAACACCGACATCCTGTTGTTTAACTCCTCTGTCGCTACACGAGACAAGCAGCACCCCCGCAAGGGCAAGAAGAACAATCTTTTTCATAGTTGCACTAAAAGCTATTCTTTGCTGTCGGCTGTTTCATCAAGTATCTTGATCTTGGCCTGCAAAAGTGCTATTTGCTGACGCGCTCCCTGCATCTTCTTCTCAAACTCTTCTTTCAACAGGTCGGCCTGCTTGGAGTTGGCAAGAAATCCTATGTTGTTCTCCCAGAGATTGAGGTCGTTGCGCAGTTTCTCAATCTGTTCGACCAGGCTCTCGCGCTCGCTACCAACGGCCTGACGATTGCCAATCACGTTGCGAATGCGTTCGCGATAGGCGGCAGCTTCGGCTTCTCTAGCACTTATCTTCAACTGTTCAAAGAGGCTATTCAGCGTGTCTCTGAATTCTTTTTGGAGACGTTGCTTCTCCGCTATTGGCACATAACCCACTTCCATCCATTGACGCTGGAAGTTCTTGATGGCGTTCAAGTTCTCCTCTTTGTCGTCACCAAATGAGTAGGCCTTCAGTTCGGCAAGTATTGCTTCTTTCTTCTCTAGGTTCTCCTGCTCTGAACCTCGTAGGTTGTTGTAGTATTCAGTCTTCTTGGCGAAAAATTCGTCACAGGCCGCACGAAATCGCTGCCATATCTTTTCCGACACTTTTCTGTTGACGGAACCTATATGTTTCCACTCGTCCTGCAGCTTCAATAGCTCTTCGGTCGCTTTCTTCCAATCCTCTCGCTTCGCAATGGCTTCTGCCTGTAGGCACAAATCTATCTTTTTGTTGTAGTTCTCGGTCTGCTCATCTTTGACAGTCTCGAAATGCTGCTTCTTCTCAGCGTAGAATTTGTCTATGCCGCCTTTGAAGGTGCTCCAAATCTCCTCATTCTGCTCTTTCGGAACGGGTCCGATGGTTTTCCACATCTTCAAAAGGTCGTCAAGTGCTGAGGAAATCTCATTCCAACCCTTTGTTGTCGTCGGACTTTCAGCTGTGAGCTCGTTCATTTTTTCAAGCAAAGCCTGCTTCGCCAAAAGGTTCTGCTCTTGCTCTTGACGACGTTGCTCGTAGAATTCTTTGCGACGTTCGTCTATTTGGTTGGCAGCATTACGGAATCGTGCCCATATCTCGTCATTGTGTTCCATCGGAACGGGACCTATCTCTTTCCACTGCTCTCGCAGGTTCTGCAATTCTTTGAATGCTTTGGTGATAGAGGTTTCTACTATCAGTTCTTCGGCTTTCTCGCATAGTATGGTCTTGCTCTCAAGATTCTTTCTCTGGTCGAGAAGCATGAGCTCTTTGTTCATCTTGACTTTGCTGAAAAACTGCTCTACCAGAAAATGATAATTCTGCCACAGTCCGTTGATCTCGGCTCGTGGCACCTCGCCTATGGCTTTCCAACGGTCTTGTATGGTATTGAACTCGTCATAGGTTTGTTTGAGACTCTCGCTGTCGCTGTCTATGAGTTTTCGGAGCTCTTCAAGTATGGCCTGTTTTTCCTTTAGGTTTTCTTGTTTCCGGGCTTCGAGTTCGTCTATATGTTTTTGTCTGCGCTCGCGGTATAACGCATATATCTTCCTGAAATTCTCCGCAATCGCATCGTCGCCTTGCTCGTATTCGTCTTTGTTTCCGCCAGCTTCAACAAATTTGTCAAAGGCTGCCTTCTTATACTCTTTGTCTAAGTTGGTGAATGTGAGACGCAAATTGGCAACGCGGTTCTTTATCGTTGTAATGTCGTCTGTTTTAAGCAATTCGCTGAGGGCCTCAATCAACTCTTCGCGCGAAAATGCGCTGTAGTCGACTACTGGCTCTTCCGCCTGTTGTTCCTCTGCTACCAGCTCTTCCGCCTGTTGTTCCTCTGCTACCAGCTCTTCCGCCTGTTGTTCCTCTGCTACCAGCTCTTTCGCCTGTGTCTCCTCACTCACCGGTTCCTCACTCTCTGTGTTGTTCGGTGTCTCCTGTTCAGGAGTTTCGTTTTGAATAGGTTCCTCGCTGGCATCTGCCTCTATAACAGGCTGCTCAGGCTCTTGATAGGATTCAGCAGGTGTTGCCGATTTCTCAATCTGTTCTTCCTGCATCTCTTTTGGCTCTTCCATTGTAATAATTAATTTGTGTTACAATAAATTGGTTTATAGGATTATACACGAATTTATCGAAGCACGCTCCAATAAATTCAAGGTGCAAAAGTACAAAAAAAATAAATTTCACCAACTTTTTTGAAGAAATGTGCTTTTTTGCATTCTATATTGTCACTCAAAATCACGCATCAAATCATCTATCGCAACAAAGAGTCCCTGAAAGTAATCGCGCTGGATTTTAAGAAATTTCTGCTGCTTTCTGTATAACGAACTGCCTTCGGCTGCTTCGCTCAGAAACGATGAACTCGGATTGTCGGGATTGCTGAAATCAAAGGTGTCAAAGGCAACAACACCGGATTCCACAAAACAACTCTTGGTTTCTTCTCTCTGCATGACTAGCATGTCGGCCGGATTGGATTTCACGGAACGTATATCGCTGAAAATGAAATCTGCACGTTCCTTGGAGTCTTCACCCATAATGAGCAGCACTTTGTCAAAATAGGATAATTCGCTGATGCGCTGCATCGATTCGGGACTGTTGTCTACAAGAAAATAGGACATCTTCTCAGTCGGATTGTGAAAGGAAAATATCGAACTCTCTACCAACTGCTTGTTACACTGAAAGTCTATGACGGTATCGGGTTTTAAATCAAGAGCATACAGACGATTCAGAAAAAATGCAAAGGTAAATGCTGAATAACGGGTATTCCACATGAGTATCGCAGTAGACTCTAACAAATCGTCATAGTAGGCAATGGTCTCCTGCGCATCTAACGTATATTTGGATTGTTTATTCAAAGTGGCCATCAGTATTCTGTTAATTTGTTCGTATTCAATTACCAAAAACTGTCTTCTCCCCAAAATGTGGCTTGTAGCAGTCAGCTGACTCCAATTCTTGTACCCAACCACGATGAAATCCAAACTGCCTCAACGCTTCTACAACTGTATCGTATTCCTCGGTCGTCAGCCTACGGTTCAGCTCATCGGGCAACTCCACCCCTTCCGGTGGATAGTACTGTGCCATTAGGGAAACATATATGTTTGGCGAGAGATTCTCTGACAACCAACGCAGACATCCAATGCTGTTATCAATACATCCAGGAAGTACCAAATGCCTGACAATCAACCCACGAAACGCAATTCCGTCATCGTCGGTCGGCAATGACGATCCCTTGAGCTTATACATCTCGCTGATCGCGGCTTTTGCTACGTCGGGATAATCGTATGCATTGGAGTAACGTTGGGCTAACTCCGCATCGGAATACTTGAAATCGGGCAGAAATATATCTATATATGGAGCTATGCGGTCTATGACTTCTACTCGCTCATATCCGCCGGTATTGTACACTACCGTGGGGGAAAGCCCCCTCGCATGCAAACCTTCTACTATCGGCGCAACCAAATCGGAATATTGTGTTGCACTCACCAGTCCTACTATGTTCTCACTCCTTTCCAAACTCCTGGCAACTGCATCAACTATTTCTCGCACAGTGTGCAATGTCACTCGCTCGGACGAAACATCAAAACCAGATATGTCGCGATTCTGACAGTAACAACAATGCAGATTGCAATGGGCAAAAAAAATGTTGCTAATTCCCCTCTCCCCCGACAACACGGGTTCTTCTCCCTTGTGAGCATAGACCGACGCCACCTCAGGACTTTCTGAATCGGCACAACAAAAACTGGCAGGGGACAAGCATCTTCGGGGACATTTCCAGCACTTCATGGAAAACGGTTTTTCTCGATTTTTCTCTCCTCAAAACGACCATTGTCAAAAAAAATTTTGTCACTATTAAAAATATATGTATTTTTGTACTCGCTATTTTTGTAATTATTAACATTGTTAAATATACAATCTTATGACAATCAAAGATCTTGAACCCAAAGAATTGTGGAGTAATTTCTACTCTCTGACCCGCTGCCCGCGTCCCTCCAAACACGAAGAAGCTGTACGCGATTTCCTCGTAGAATGGGCTAAAAAGAAAAAAATTAACTGCCGCGTTGACAAAGTCGGCAATATCATCATGACCAAACCCGCTACTAAGGGTATGGAAAATAAACGTCCCGTCGTCCTTCAAGCTCACATGGATATGGTTCCTCAAGCCCGTGCTGGCAAAGTGCACGACTTCCTCAAAGATCCCATTGAAACTAAAATCGTCGACGAGTGGGTCTACGCTTGCGACACTACACTCGGTGCCGACGACGGACTCGGTGTGGCCGCTATCATGGCTGTCTTCGAATCTAAAACTATCAAACACGGACCTCTTGAGGCTCTTATCACTACCGACGAGGAGACTGGTATGACTGGTGCCGTCGGCTTGAAAGCAAACGAACTCAAAGGTGATTTCCTCCTCAACCTCGACTCGGAAACGGAAGGCGAACTCTACGTTGGCTGCGCCGGCGGTATTGATGCCACACTCTCCATTCCTTACTCAACCGAAAAAGCACCTAAAAACTATGTAGCTTACCGACTCTCTTTGGGTGGACTCAAGGGAGGACACTCTGGTATGGAAATCAACAGCGGACGCGCCAACGTCAACAAACTACTCTTCCGCCACCTGCGCTGGGTAGCTGAATGCGATATTCGACTTATCAGCATCGAAGGTGGCAATATGCGTAATGCTATTCCCCGCGACGCCGACGCTGTCATTGCCTTTCCTAAAGAACATACGGATTGTATCCTTGCCGAATTCGACAAGGTCGCCGGTTGGGTGAAAAAGGAACTGGCATCTGTCGAGCCAGACTTCTTCATGAAATATGAAAAGGTCCGCATGACGCAAAACGTAATCTGCAACGCTGACACACAGAAAATAATCAACCTCATGATGGTCGCACCTAACGGTGTCATACGCATGAGCAAGGACATGGAAGGACTCGTCGAAACATCTCTCAACCTCGCTATCGTTAAAACTACCGGTCGCAACTTCACAGTAAAGGCACTCCTACGCTCTTCGGTCGACTCGGCTAAGGACGCTCTCGCTGAACGTCTCGTCTGCCTCGCTGAACTGGCAGGTGGCAAATGCCAACTCTCTGGTGCTTACCCAGGATGGAAACCTAACATGGATAGCCCTCTCCTCAAAACTATGAAACAAACCTACAAAAAACTCTACAAAAAAGAGCCGGCGGTCATGGCTATCCACGCCGGACTCGAATGCGGTCTTCTTGGCGGGAAATATCCCGAAATGGATATGATTAGCTTTGGTCCTACTCTGCAAAGCCCACATAGCCCCGATGAAAGAGCTAATATCCCAAGTTCCAAGAAATTCTACGACTTCTTGGTTGCCGCTCTCGAGGCTATTCCTAACAAATAAGCATAGTAATTTTTTCATATTTTGGGCTGTGGCGTCCGCGCCACAGCTTTTTTTTCTGATGCTTCTCTCTGTCATCATTCCGGTATACAACAACCATCTCGCCTTAATCAACTGCCTTCGCTCTTTCTCTTTGGCGGACAAGTTGTTGCGCGACACGGAATTCGTTATCGTCGACGACGGCTCGGACCCTCCTGTCAACAACTATTTGTCTGACATCCATTCCCTCAACAATCCCAACTTACAGATAATCAGAACACCACACAATGGTGCTGCAGCAGCACGCAACACGGGCATCATTCACGCTCGCGCTGACTTTGTCTGGTTTTTCGATGCCGACGACTGCGTTAACCCTTCGCATTTTGAACGTATGACCGTTCTTCTGAAAAATTCCCCTAAGCATCTCGACATCCTGCATACGGGTGCTATGCTTTCCAATGGTTCTGCTGCAACGAACCCATCCAACGAAGGTTGCAAAGAAACGAACGAATCGCAACTCATTCGCATCTCACTCCAAGAACTCTTTGTTCCCAAAACCGCCTATCTTGACCACACTACCTATATCTTCAAACGCTCGCTCCTCGCAAACAACTCGCACCTGCGTTACCCTGCTCACCTAATCCTCGAAGACTCTCTCTTCCTACTTCTCGTACTCGATAATTCCCTTTCACTCTTCTGCGACAACTCTCTACACCCCTACATCCGCAACAATTTCTCGTCAACCGCCGGTGCCTGGTCTGACGCAAAATCAGCTCTCCTCATTCCTGACATCTGCTTCTTCTTCAACTCTTTCAACACTTTCCTACTAGAGCACAACGAAATAACTCGTGGCGACCACTGCTACCGACGACTACGTTATGTCTATATGAGGGTGCTCTGCGTGAAAGGTTGCCCTTGGTCGCTCATTCAAGATTTCCGCTCCGCTTCTTTCCACAACCGGCCCTATAAAACCTTGAAAGAAAAAATCTTATTCTGCAAACCCTTCGGACGCGTACTCGCTTTCACCTGCAGACTTCTCAGAAAAAAATAATCAACCACCTATCCTTATCTAATGGCTAAAATAAATTCTACCGATAAAGCCTCGAAGAAGCTTACTCTCAATAACTCCAGACAAACGCAGTGCAGTCTGTGGACTGTAGCAAGTTCCACCATGTTACCTAAACTACTACAATTCAGTCTCTTCAACAAACCCAATCCCCTCTCCTCGCCCATCGACGACAACCAATGGCAACTCCTCTTCGACGAATCTAAACACCAAGCGGTAACGGCTCTCCTCTACGACGCACTCCTCAAACTGCCACCGAATCACCTTCCCAACAAAAAAATCCTCTTCCGCTTCACCTCTTCCGCTCAGACTATCGAAAACGATAACCGCATTCGCGAAAAAGCACTCCTCGACTTTGCCAATTTCTTGACAACAAAAAAAATCCTCACCAACACGACGGAGCTTCTCGTCGTCAAAGGGTCGGCTCAAGCTAAACTCTACCCAGAACCACTACACCGCGAATGCGGCGATAACGACCTCTATACCGGAAACTACACCGAAAACATTGCTAATATCATCGAAAACCAAGGAATATTCGTCGAACGTAAGGATCCTCGACATATCTCTTTCTTCTTCGAAAACGTCAACTTCGAATGCCACAACTACCTGCTATACAACTCAGACGACCCCTCTTGGACCAGCATGCCGCTCGTTCTGGACAACTCCTGTACACAACTCTCGCAACTCACACCGGAACTCGCTGCATTCTTCCTCGCTAAACACACCGAACATCATGCAGTCTTCTTCCACCAACCGGTACGTCTGCGCGACCTTGTGGATTGGTCTCTCCTACTCTCCTCTGACAACTTCAATCACAAGGAATTCTCAAATATTAAACAAAAAACGGATGTCGACATTTTCGCCAACCTCATGAGCGCCTATTGCAACAAGCTCTTCGGATTGGAACTGCCCGCAGTGCTTTCCAACGTCCTCTCTGCCAACGATTTCGAAAAACTCTATATGCACTGTCCGCCTCGACACCGGCTTGCAGCGGTTCGAGTATTGCAACGCAGCTTGAAATACCTGCGCTTTCAAACTAAATACAAGGCAGTCTACGGTCAATCGATGTTCAGACGATTCTACCTCAAAAACCTCAAAACTGCTCTAAAAAACAAACTAAAACGCGGATAACCACCATTCGTCACTTTACCTTATATCCCTCCGCAACTAACAGGGCTACAACTTTTTCGCAAAAGTCGCCCTGTATGATGATATCTCCATCTTTCACGGTTCCGCCAACTCCGCACTTCGTCTTTAGATACTTCCCAAGTGACGACAAATCTTCTTCGTTGCCTACAAATCCGCTCACTATCGTGACCACCTTTCCCCCTCGCTGTCTCCGATCGGCTACTACACGCAGCCGCTGACGCCCTACAGGTAACGTTTCAACCTCTTGTACCTCATCAAGATACTGGTATTCGTACTCCGGATTGGTGGAATATACCACCCCAACTCTCTTGCTTTTCTTAGACATGTCTAATAGTTCGTTTTCACAGCCTTGTGACGACCGCCCTTAAAAAAATGTTTGTTCCAATAACTATTTTCTAACGTACTGATGGTCACTCCATTCGATGTTGACGAATGAACAAACAGATTGTCTTTTAAATATATTCCTACATGCGACACTTTGCCGTTCGAATTGGTGAAAAAAACAATATCGCCCTCCTTCAAATCAGACCGTTTCACACTCTTCACATCCTCTTGGATGTCGCTCGCAACTCGGTGCAACGTGACCCCGTAGACAGTCTTGTAGATGTTACCCACAAAACAGGAACAGTCAACTCCGCTCGTAGAACATCCTCCATACTGGTAGGGTGTTCCAAACCATGCATCTATCGCTTCGTACAACTTGGAATTGTCTTTTTCCTCAAGTTCCATCCCGCATCGGCTACCAGCCACACTCGACGGTGCCTGACTTTCAGTCTTGCGACGCATCTTCACGGGCGATTCCAACACATATTCGTCGGCATATAACTGACCTACAATATAATCCTCATCCTCTAAGTCGGTACTGAGAAACTTTTTCAACGCATTGCACGACGATAACGAAGTGGCACCCATCAGTACCATAGTGACTATAAAAACTATTCGACTTACTCTCTTCATTATTAATTTATATCAACTTAAAACTCAAAACTTTAAATTCTACTCCTCACTCACCACAAACACATCTTCGTTTTTTCTCTTCATATAGTAATTTTCTCTACCATAGCGCTCTATCGAATCCAAGTTGCTCTTCAAGCGCTCGGCACGCAAACTGTCCTGTTCCACACCGCGATTCAACGTGTCTATCGTGTTCTTCAACTCTGACACTTCACGACGCAGCGACCGCGTCACAAGCAAGTTATTCTCATCAAAAAACAGTATGATAAGCAAAAATATAACACACGTGATGAAATACTTGTTTTTGATTATCTTCCAAAATTTTGTATCCTTTAGTTTCATTGTTTGTACCGTTAAAAAATAAAGTGATTATCCGCCAATACCCGAAACACCAAGGTCGCGTCTCTCCGAGACGCATTGAAGGTGTTGATTGTTATTGAGATTAAGCCTCTTCGAGGCTTCTTCGGAGTTATGCGGATAATCATAAAAAAATTACATTACTCTCAGACGCTGACCGACTCGTATCACATCAGTCTTCAGATTGTTAAGTTTGCGCAACTGTGCAACATTGGTATGATATGCCGCCGCTATCGACGATAGATTATCTCCCTTTTTCACAGTATGATACACCTCCCTTTGCTGACCAGCATCCACTGTCGACATATTGGATTTGATTGTTGAATCCACCACTCCTGTAGACGCTGCCGAGGACGTGTCGACTACAAGACTGTCGACTCCCGCAGGCTTGACGGGCACCTTTGAACTTTGAACTCTCGACACCGCCCCAGGCAACTGGATTTTCAACCTCGTTCCGACCTTCAGCGTGCTGCTGTTGCTTTTCCCGTTCCATCGTTTCAGACTGCTGACCGACACTCCGTACTTCTTTGCTATCGAACTGTATGTCTCCCCTTTCTTTACCTTATGGTATACAATGGTAGGATTCGACACGATGGCTCGAGAGTACTTCGATATGGTGTCTCTCGACTCCTTGCAAATGGTGTCCTCGTATTTGATGAATACACTCAACTTGTCGGTCGGAATGCAGATGGCATAGGAACGCGACGACGCCGGAACTATCTTCGCTCGAAACTGAGGATTGAGCTGTTCCAACTGCTGCACCGGTATACCTGTAAATTTCTCTACCACAGCAAAATGCACATCACGATGCAACTGTATTGTATCGGTTCGTATCGGCAACTCGTATCGCCCCGCACGCATACCATGTTCATGATAATAATTCATCACATACGTGGCTCCTATGTATTTTGGGATGTATCCGCGGGTCTCGCGTGGTAAATAAGGATATATTTCCCAAAAGGTATGTTTGCCTCCGGAACGAGCTATTGCCTTGTTGACATTCCCCGCACCGCAATTGTACGCCGCCATCGCCAAGTACCAGTCATTATACATATTATATAAATCCCGCAAATGACGTGCCGCAGCTACTGTCGACTTGTAGGGATCTCTACGCTCGTCAACCAACGAACTCACCTCTAACTCATATCGCTTTCCTGTATTGTATATAAATTGCCACAAACCAGCAGCACCGGCTCGCGATGTTGCCTGAGGATTCAATGCAGATTCCACTATCGACAAATACTTCATTTCTTCTGGTACACCATACCTGTCTAACGTTTCCTCAAACATCGGAAAATAATACTCGGACAACGACAACATAGCATCCAGACGACGACTCATAATATGTACATAAACCTTGATATAGGCACGTACTTCGGCATTGTACGTCATAGGAATCAGCGTATGTAATTGCTGCAAGCGTTCTACCAATACGGAATCCGGAATGTTGTCAAATTCTGCATACATCTGCGTAGCTTGACGGTTCTGATGCTGCTTTGCCGACTCCGCATATTGTTGCATATAGAAAAAATGCAATAGACTGTCGTAATTCGCCTGGTCTACAGCCATATAATAACTCGTATCTATTATCTGCTGCGCTTCCTGAGACATTGTGCGGCTCGGTATAATGCACATCAACACTATACAACTAAGCATTACTATATGACCACTTATCCTATATCTCATGGAACTTTGTTTGTTTTATTAACTCGGAATCTCTTTTTTTATTATACTCCCTGTACTTTTATCTCAAAAAATTTAACACTCTCACAAAAAATCAAAAAAAAATTTTTCTTCATCAATCATCTGTATCTCAACTCACAAACTTCTTTTTTCAACATCTCTCTTATCCTCTTTTTTTTTATTTATTCTTAAAACAAATCTTAATTTGAAAAAAAATTATAATTTTGCAGCCTATTATCGCACACTCTTTTTACATATTAATTGAATAAAAAATCTATATATAATGAGTACAAAAAAATACACCTTAGTCATCAATCCGGGGGCAACATCCACTAAAGCCGCTATCTACGACGGCGAAAACGAGGTCTTCACCGAAAACCTAAGCCACCCTATCGAAGAAATCCAAAAATTCAAGGAAGTCGCTGACCAATTCGATTATCGCAAAAACGCTATACTCGAAATGCTGAAGAATCATGGTATCGGCACTGATGAAATTGCCATTGTCATGGGACGAGGTGGTCTCACACGACCCTGCGAATCAGGCACCTACGAAGTCAACAACCTCATGAAACAGGAATGCCACGATGGTATACAGGGTAAACATGCCTGCAACCTGGGAGCACTCATTGCCGACAGCATTGCAAAAGAAATAGGACTTGAACACGCCTATATTTCAGATCCAGGCATCGTCGACGAACGACCGGACTTCGCTAAAATATCTGGGCATCCGGTATTCGACCTCGATCCTCAACGCGAAGGAGTTATCTGGCACTGCCTCAACCAAAAAATGACCGCCAAACTCTACGCGCGCGAACTGGGCAAACACTACGAGGACCTCAACCTCATCATCGCTCACATGGGCGGTGGCGTAAGTGTTGGCATCCACAACCACGGCAAAGTTGTTGAAGTCAACCGGGCACTCTGCGGTCTCGGGGCCTTCTCGCCTACACGTGCAGGAAGCATCAACGCCTCTAAACTTATCGAAGTGGCCTGCAGCGGACAATACACGGAAGCTCAACTCAAAAAAATGGTCACTGCTGAAGGCGGTTTTGTTGCCTACCTTGGCACCAACGATGCCTACGAAGTCGAGAAGAGAGCTATCGCTGGCGACCCAAAATGCCAACTTCTCGTCAACGCCTTCTGCTATCAAGTGGCCATGGAAATCAGCCGACTCGCAGCTGTTGTCTGCGGCAAAGTCGACGCTATCCTTCTCACGGGTGGCATAGCATACAGCAAACCATGGATGGCCGAAATAACTAAACGCATCGACTGGATTGCACCCGTCAAAGTCTACAAGGGCGAAAACGAAATGCTTGCTCTCGCTATGTGCGGCAAGGAAATTCTTGACGGTGCTAAAGCTAAAATTTACCTCTAAACATTCTCAGCTCAAATGAAAAAATATTTTGCTATTATCGCTTTTTGCTTGCTGACCGCCTCCGTCAGCCACGTATTTGCACAAGCCTCTGAAGTTACAATAAAAAAAGGTAAAGCGGTTCTTGATGAGGCATACTACTACCAACTTAAACAAGACGCCAACACCGCAAGAAATCTCGAGGCGCAAGTCGAAGAACTACAGAATAAACTCGACAAAGCAAACGCGGAACTGAAGAAAAGGGAGAACAAGCCACTCCTTTCATTCAACGATTCTGCCTCGTACGCCATTGCTCGCGACATCGCGAACGCCTGGCAACAACAACAACTGGGTATCAACACCGAAGTAGTGGCTCAGTCTTTCTGGGATCTTTCTCACGGCGTCAACAACTGGGGTCGTGAAACAATGCAACCACTACTGCAACGTTTCCAAACACAATTCGAACAACGCGAAAAACAAAAAAGGGAACAAATGATGGGGTCACTTGATAAAAACAAGGAGGATGGAGCCAAATTTCTTGCCGAAAATGCTAAAAGCAAATCGGTCTACACCACCAAAAGCGGCCTCCAATACAGAATTCTCAAAAGCGGCAACGGCAAACACCCTAACGCCAACAGCATAGTAAAACTCCACTACACCGGCACCCTCATTGACGGTAAGAAATTCGACAGTAGCGTCGACCGTGGCGAACCTATCGAATCTCCTGTTGGACGCTTCATTCCGGGTTGGGTCGAAGGTTTACAACTCATGGACGAAGGTTCTAAATACATCCTCTACATCCCCTACAACCTCGGCTACGGCGAAAACCCAGCTGGCGAAATTCCTCCTGGATCTACTCTCATCTTCGAAGTGGAACTTCTCGAGATCCTCAACTGAACGGCAATGTCCAACTCATTTGGCTCCCGTTTCAAACTCACTACCTTTGGCGAATCACACGGCACCGCTTTGGGCGGCATTGTTGACGGTTGCCCAGCGGGGCTTCTCTACGATGCTATCTTCATGGAAGAGGAAATGCAACGCAGACACATTGGTACGCACGCAACCTCACGACTCGAAACCGATCATGTCGAAATCCTTTCAGGAATCTTCAACAACCGCACCCTCGGTTCTCCTATTGCCTTCTGCATACGCAACGAAAAGCAACAAAGCAACGACTACGACAACCTGAAACATTTCTTCCGACCGGGACACGCAGACTTCACCTCGTGGAAACGTTACGGTTTGCGCGATTACCGAGGTGGCGGTAGAGCCTCGGGACGGGAAACAGCCGCTCGCGTGGCTGGTGGTGCATTTGCTAAAATGTTCTTGCAAGAACAAAATATCTCCATTTCTTCGCAATATATTGAAACTCTTAAAGTAACCAACGACAACAGTGTGGGTGGTATCATTTCCTGCCTTGTTAATGGCGTTCCACCAGGCATCGGCAACCCCTGCTTCGACAAACTGAACGCTCGACTGGCTTTCGCAATGATGAGTATCCCCTCGGCTACCGGTTTCGAAATGGGACTGGGATTCGAAGCCACACAACTGACAGGTCGACAATACCGCGACGAATGGACCGACAACTTCTGCACCACTACCAACCACTGCGGTGGTGTACAAGGAGGCATCAGCAACGGTATGCCAATTTCTTTCCGCGTGGCCTTCCACGCCCCCGTGACGACAACCACAGGATCGACTGAGTGCATCGACGAAACAGGCAATATCTGCTCTGTGTCCGTTTCCGGGCGTCACGACCACTGCCACGTACCGCGCACCGCCGTCGTCGTCGAAGCAATGGCAGCACTTGTTCTCGCTGACCTCATTCTCGATAAATAACCTCATAAACTTTTCCTTATGCAACTAAAAAAATCCTCTCTCCTTATCTCAGTGTTATCAGCTCTCGTTCTTCTCTGCAGTGCTTGCAAAAACTCAAACGACAAGGGTTCCATGACCTTTTCCATCGAAGGTTCGCTCCTCAACGCTGACAACAAAACGCTCTACATTGAAGAGATGACACCCGACAACGGTGCACAATTCGTCGACTCTATTTTCTGCGACAAAAACGGTCATTTCAAATACAGTGGCTCCATGAACTACCAGACATTCTTCATTCTGCACAACACAGAATACGACTACATCGTCCTACTGCCAGACAATGGCGAGACTATAAAAATCTCCGGCAACTGCGACAAACTCGACGAATCCTATTACGTTGACAATTCACAAGGCTCGCTGCTTCTCTGGCAAATCCAAAGCTATATCAACGATGCGAACATCGCCATCAGCAATATTGCACAACTCGACAAGGAAAACAGAGCCACACTCTCTGACACTCAATACGAACAGGCGCACAAAGTCACCGACTCTCTTTTTATAGCAGAACACAGCACAGCATATCTTATGTTCTACAACTTCATACAGGACAACGCTGGATCGCTCGCGACACTCTACGCTGTTGACGCGCCATTCAACCACACTGGACGGATTTTCTATGCACAACCAGACTTTGAAGTCTTTGAACTCGTGCTCGACGGTCTCGAGAATTCTATGCCCACAAACCCTCACACGCAATTCTTCAAAACACGCGTTGAAAAAATCCGCAGTGCACGCATCCTGGAGCAACAGCAGCAACAGGCAGACCAACGCATTATCGTAGAATAAACTCAATGAGGAATAAAACATATTTCATCACCGACTCACACTTAGGTAGCGGCAAGGATAGTCGAAAACGCGAAAACGACATGGTAGCGTGGCTCACACTTGTCGAACACGACGCGGAAAGAATCATCATGCTGGGCGACATTTTCGACTTTTGGTTCACCTATCGGCATGCAGTACCTCGAGGTTACGTCCGACTGCTGGGCAAAATGGCACAAATGTCCGACAACGGCGTCGAATTCCATTTTTTTATCGGCAACCACGACATGTGGCTTTTCGACTATCTCGAAAAGGAAATTGGAGTCATCATGCACCGAGACCCTGAAGAAATGGTAATAGGAGATAAACTCTTCCTCATTGGACACGGCGACGGCATCGGGGACTACGACCGCCGCTATAACTTCATCAAAAAAATCTTCCGCAACCGTTTCAACCAATGGCTTTTTGCAGGCATCCATCCCAACATTGGTTTTCCCATCGCCAACCGCTGGTCCTCCAACAGCCGCCGCAAACATAGCTCAACCGAAAACAGCTACCTTGGCGACAATCGGGAGGCCATCTTTCAATACTGTCTAAAAAAACAACAAGAAAAAACTGACGCGGGGCTGACACTCTACGACTTCTTCCTGTTCGGACACCGTCACACGCCCGTTTGCAGACCTGTCGGCAATGCTTTGTACATCAATGTTGGAAACTGGATAGAAAATCGCAATTACGCCGTTTTTGACGGGGTGACGACAATGCTTCTCGACTTCACTTCGACATCAAGTTAGTGACTCACCTCAGCCAACTACGGGGATTCTGGCTTTCCCTGCCGTTCCACAACTGGAAACTGAACTCGCCGTGACCCTCTCCGTCCGACGCAACGGTACCAATAACCATTCGAGTAGTCACCGTCTGACCGTTTTTCACAGCAACCGACGACATATTTGCATAGACGGTCATATAGTCCCCGTGACGTATAATCACACCCATCGTGCCGTTTGGACAGGTGAAGACGCGTGAAACCTTCCCTTTGAAAACCGCATAAACATTGGTACCCTGAACCGTCAAGAAGTCTATACCGTTGTTCATATTCTGTCCGCCAGACTCATGGGTGTACAATCCATAATTCCTAGTGATTGAGGTATAGGCGACAGGCCATGCTAATTTGCCCTTGTTCGACGCGAAGTCGTTGCTCAAGGCATTCTCCTCCGCACTTGTTTTGTCGGTTACGGTAGTTGACGCTGATTTGCTGCTTGTCGTTGTCGTCTTAGTGCCACTACTTGATCCCCCTTTTGCCAAGGAAGCCCTCTCCGCTGCTGCCTTCCGCACCTCCTCGTCAATCAGTCGTTGTATTTGCTGCTGCAACTTACGCTTTTGAGCCTCCTTGTTACTCAACTGCTTCGAGAGTCGCTTTTCATTCGCCTTCGACTGCTGCACCGACGCCTCTTTCTGCCGTTGTTCTTTTGCCAACTGTGCACGGTTGCGGGTTTCCTGGTTCAAAAGCACCGTTTGAGCTTCTTTCTGACGCTGCAACTCGGCACCCACATCGCGCAACTCGCGTTCACTTTGCTTGATGGCCTCAGACTGCCTTAACCGTAACTCATTGTATCTTTTGAAATACTTGGTACGTAACAACGCCTTGTTATACGAGGGGGAATCGAATAGCAATACCCACTTATCAATATTGTTGTACTCACGGTATAGGGCACGCACCGCTATTGCATAATTTTCCTGCATTGACCTCCGCCGTTGCTCTATCTGCACAATACTGTCATTCATCTGCGAGATTTGGGAGTCTAACAGAGAGAGCTGGCCATTGATATTATCTATCAAGCGGTTGCGTTCCTTGATTTTCTTGTTCAACTGTGCAAGCTGACTTGCATTCAGCTTCGTGTTCTTCTTTGCATTTGCCAAGTCGGCATTCAGCTTCTTTATTTCTTTTTCTATCTGAACCTTTTCTTTCTCCAGTTGCTTCTTCGACTTGCTCTGAGCCGATACAGGCGAACCCAGTCCCACCATAAGCAGAACAACGATGGGTATGACAACATTTCTGATACGCATTACCTCTAACGACTTACCAATTCAATATCTTCTTGAAATCGTACGCCTCCGGATTTGGAAGGTATTTTTTCGCGTTTTCGTAGTCTTCGGGAGTAATGTAATCCATGATGTCATTCACATAACTCATCACCTTGTTGCTGTTGACATTCACCAGTCGTGGTGGTATCTTTCCAGTCTCGGGATCTTGCAGGTCTTTGAGATACAGAGGACTTACATTGCCCTGATGGTCGGTATACACCATACATCCCGTACAACCTTGGTTGAAGAGCGTGTGCACTCCCATTCCCATCAGCGAACAATAAGTAAGATCAAACGCTATCGGTGTATGACAACGAATTTCGTACCCTATCTCCACAGGACGGCTCTTTACCTTGAGACCCAGTTCCTTAACTTTGCGTTCAAGCAAGTCGTTGAAGATATGGGCCTTTGATACCTTTCCCAACTCTGGATGGCCATGTTCGTCATAGCTGAAATGAATGCCAGACTTGACTATTTCCTCGTCACTCAAACTGTGAAAAACCCCTTCGGATATCATCGCTGCTCCATAGTTAATACCCATCAACTTTCTCTTCACAATACACGAAATCACCATGTTGACAATCTTCTCCACCGTAATCTCACTCTTGTTGAAAAACTCGGGGATGATAACCATCGGATAATGACAAGCACCGGCTATACCCAAGGCAAGATGACCGGCTGAACGTCCCATTGCGCTCACCACAAACCAGTTTTCACTCGTACGAGCATCCTCCATCACGGCTGTTGCCAAGACACATCCCTGAGCTTTTGCACTGTTGTAACCAAACGTTGGACTGCTGTTAGGCAAGGGCAAATCATTGTCTATCGTCTTCGGAACATGGATGTTGGCAATGGGATAATGCTTGCTCTCAAGGAACTTAGCAATCCGGTTTGCCGTTGATGCCGTGTCGTCTCCTCCCACTGTCACAAGGAGCTTTATCTCGTTGTCCTTGAACAAACCCAAGTTGAAACGTTCCTGGAAATCTTCATCAGTAGGTTTGAAACGACTCATTTTCAGCAGCGAACCGCCCTTGTTGAAAATCTCGTCGGCAATAAGAAAATCTATATCCTGCATACGCGGCTTTTCTGTGAAAAGCGCGGAGTATCCCCCATGCAGACCTATCACACGATAACCATCGCGCAAGAACGTTTTTGCAACCGATGCCACTACTGTATTCATTCCGGGAGCTGGCCCCCCACCCGTAAGGATAGCTATTGATTTCATGATGTTGAATTTATGTATGTTTACTACTATTTCATCTTTTACTTTCAGTTTGCAAATATATGACTTTTTTTGCTTTGAAAAAAATTTTCCCCTACTTTTTCATTTATTTTTCTATCTTTGCACACATGAAACAACTCGTTTTTGCTACCAACAACCGGCACAAACTAATGGAAGTCAGCAATATGCTGAACGGCATTATCTCCATCAAAAGTTTGACGGAAATCGGACTCTCTGGCGAGATACCAGAAACAGCCGAAACTCTCGAAGGCAATGCCCTTCAAAAAGCATCATGGGTTTACCAACAAACCGGTTTTGACTGCTTTGCTGACGATACAGGTCTTGAAGTCGACGCTCTCGATGGACGGCCAGGCGTCTATTCGGCTCGCTATGCAGGAGAACACTGTTCGTTCGACGACAACATCAACAAACTGCTCGCTGAAATGAGCGGCATGAGCAACCGGAAAGCCCGCTTTCGAACCGTCATCTGCCTTCTCGAGAAAGGCAAACCTCACTTTTTCGAAGGACACGTCAATGGCGTCATCCTCAACGAACGCTACGGGGAAGAAGGTTTCGGCTACGATCCCGTGTTCATGCCAGAACGTTTTGCCGTCAGTTTTGCCGAAATGCCACTCGAGGTCAAAAACCACATAAGCCACCGAGGCATTGCCATATCCAAACTCACGGAATGGCTGAAGAAAGGAGCATCCTTATGAACTACGTAAAAGTCTACCCGACCGAAGTGCTTCAAGGATTTACCGACACTTCAATGTTCGTTCTCATGTTGTACGACCCGCTTGCAGACAAAAAAATACCCGTGATGATTGGTGAATACGAGGCACAGATGATTATCCTGGAGCAGGAGCAACAACAGGCACATAGACCAATGACCTACCAACTCATCTCCTCTATCCTCGACGAATTTTCGCTGACGCTCAAACTCGTTCGCATCAATCGCTTTGAAGAAGGACTCTTCTACGCCTCACTCATCATTTCCGACGGTTTCAACGAAAAAGTAATCGACGCACGTGCCAGCGACGCCGTAGTACTCGCTCTCCACGAAACTGTTGACATCGAGATGGAACAACGCGTAATCGACGAAACCGGATTCACACCACAAAACAACGACATCGAACTTGGAACAACGCTCTCAAGCGAAAAAACCCTTCAGGAACTCGAAGACGAGTTGCAACGATGCGAAGAAAACGAAGACTATGAACGCGCAGCCGAAATAATGGAAATCATCAAAAAAAAGAACAACTCATGACCCTCTTCAAAGAAACTGCCGAGTACATCCTGTCGCACACACACTACCGTCCCAGCACCGCCATCATCCTCGGCAGCGGACTGGGCAATCTAGCCGAAAGCATTACCGACGCCGACATCTTACCCTACAGCAACATACCGCACTTTAAGAACAGCACCGCTACAGGGCATAAGGGCAACCTCATTATCGGCAAATTGGGCGACACCCCAATCCTGGCAATGCAAGGGCGTTTTCACTTTTACGAAGGCTACACTATGCAGGAAGTCACCTTCCCTGTCCGCGTTATGTCTCTCCTTGGCATCAAACGACTTATAGTCTCCAACGCTGCAGGAGGCATCAACCCCACTTTCAACGTGGGCGACATCATGATTATCAGAGACCACATCAACTTCATGCCCAACCCGCTCATAGGCAAAAATATCGACCCGATGGGACCACGTTTCCCCGATATGACCAGTGCCTACAGTCCCGAACTCCGCTCCAAGGCACTCCATGTGGCATCCACGATGGGGGTCACCCTTCGGGAAGGCGTCTACGTTGCCGAGACAGGACCATCGTACGAGACCCCTGCGGAATACCGCATGTTCGGACTTCTGGGAGCCGATGCCGTGGGCATGTCCACCGTGCCCGAAGTCATCGTTGCTCGACATTGCGGCATCGAAGTTCTCGGCATCAGTGTCATAACCAATTGTGCCAAAGACCTTGGCGACACCCTGCAAAACAACGGTGAGGAGGTAGTCCGCATAGCAGACCAAGCAGCAGAAAAGTTAACATCATTAGTCAAACAATTAGTATCTTAATGTTTAAAAAAAAACTTTTTCCTCTTCACCTCTTTCTAACCTTTTTCATTTCCGCAGTGGGACAAACCAGCGAACACTACGGTTACGGGATGGACAACACTCGCGACTCCTTGAGTTACGCTCGCATCCGGCAACACATGGACAGCATTCGAGCCGAGAGACCCACCGTAGCCCTTGTTCTCAGCGGTGGCGGTGCAAAGGGAGCCGCTCACATAAGCATCATCCAATACCTCGAGAACCAGCACATCCCCATCGATCTCGTCATGGGTACCAGCATTGGAGGGCTTGTTGGTGGATTGTACGCTTGCGGCTACAACGGCAAGCAACTTGAAGCCATCATTCGTAGCATGGACTGGGATTGGCTTCTGCTCGACCTCAACCCACGCAGCTACGATGCCATGTCCGAGAAAGACTACGACCGATGTTTCCAGCTGAGCATACCCTACGGTACCTACAAAGCACGCCTGGATATACAAAACCCAGGGAAGGAAATACGACGACGCGGTCTGCTACAAGACGGCATTGTTCAGGGACGCAACATCGAAGATCTCTTTGCATGCCTACTGGCAGGCTACGAAGACGAGATAGACTTTCTTTCTCTGCCCACTCCGTTCGTGTGCGTTGCCACCGACCTCGTCACCGCCAAACCCAAAGTCTGGATGAACGGAAGTCTCATCACTGCTCTGCGTTCCACCATGTCCATTCCAGGTCTTTTCTCTCCTGTCAAAAACAACGGTATGGTTCTCATGGATGGCAGCATGAGGAGCAACTTCCCAGCCGAAATAGCGAAAGAGTTAGGTGCGGACATCATTATAGGAGTTGACATATCCTCTCCTGCCCTCGAATTTCACCAAATCAACAGTCTCACCGATATGGTTTTTCAAACCTTTGATGTTCTGGGACGCGAAGCCTACAGTTCGGCACTTAAAGTTACCGATATCTATATCCAACCCGACTTGACCGGATTCAACCTGCTCAGCTTCGACAGCCAAAGCATAGCAACAATCATAGAACGAGGTCGTCAGTCAGCCGAGCAACACAAAGAAGACTTTGAAGAGCTGAACAAACTATTCGAAGGCGAGAATCCGTACCTCTTTCCGCGTTATCCTCGTTTCAAAAAAGCTGTTGACCTTCGCAGTACCAATATCGACCTTCGCAAAATCGAATTTGTTGGAATAGATTCCAAAGAAGAACGCTTTTTGCGGAGGAAACTCAACATGCGCAGCAGCGATCGACGTTCGTTACACACCATTGATATCGAAAATGCAATTTCTATCATGATGGGGACGAAGGCCTTTGAAAAAGTGACATACGAAATCCTCGGTGATACCGTTCCCTACGTCCTGCGTTTCAATTGTTTTCGTGCTCCGGTCAATAGACTTGGTGCTAGCGTTCGTTTCGACGCCGTTGACTTTGCGTCCATCCTTCTCAACACCGGACTCAACGCCCACAAACTCACTGGAGCTCGCTTCGACTTGACTGCCCGACTCGGACTCAACACCAAAGTCAGCAGTGGTCTCTCGCTACGATCGGGACGAGGTGTAGATCTGAACCTCGACCTATCCTTTCAAGCTGTACGTAACGGCGCATTTCGCATTGAACCCTACGATATCCGCATTGATTTCAATCGTGGCGAAGCCGATGCACACATCTCCCTGACCCCGTGGAAAACCGTAGATTTGCGACTTGGGGGGCATGCGGACTACTTTTATCGCACGTCGATGTTATACGACTACGAACTGACCGCGTACAACCTTGACCACATGAATAAGTCCAACATCTTCGTTGGTCCCTACGTCTCGTTAAGATCCGACTCTTTCGACGATGCGTATTTTCCCGTTAGTGGCTGGCAGACAAGGGTGTCCTACAGGTGGTTGATAAGTGGGTTGCTGCACGAAACTGAAAGACTACACGCAGTTGAAATCAGACTGCGACATGCAAAAAGCAGTCGCCACCTCACCTATATACCCTTCATCCAAGCACGACATGTCAGTTGCATCATTGCTCCCTATGTCAACATGTTGGCTGTAGACGACGCAAACAAAGTCCTCGAACAGCAGATAACCTTTGCAGGAATTAACGCTCCAGTATTGTCGATGCGCACCGTTGCCACAGGTGGTCTCAACATTCGCAGACAGTTTGGGAAGAAGCACTATCTCACCCTCACAGCACAACTATTGCGCGAGTCGCAGGAACTCACAGATTTTGTCGACAGCGAGTTGTCGGAGACCTACTATGGATTCGCACTTGAATACGCATACAACAGCTTTGTCGGTCCAATACGAGCAAACGTTCATTGGTCCGATATCCAGAAGCGACTTGGTTTCTACGTAGGCATTGGCTTCGACTTCTAACTACTGCTGCTCCCGTGTACTAGGAAATTGTTAAAAAAAACAAGAAAGAATACAATATTGTTATATCGCATGTAAGAAAGGATGAAAGTTTTGATTCGGAATAAATTAAGCCCCTGCACAATAAAACACAAACACTCGCGTTAATAAGGCAAAACTTTATTTGATATGGCAACACTGACTTTGAATTATGACGCGCGTAACCGCGCTGCACGCCGATTTGTTTTGATATGCTTCGCCTCAACACTCATCTGCCCGGCTCTGAAAGAGACACGGCCTGCGACCGAAAGGGAGCAAACTCGCTGATTTTTACACACCCCCTGCGCGGAAAGCTCCAAGATGTAGGGGACAATTCCTCACTTTGTTTTATTTCTTTACCTGCTCCTGCCACAAGATGTGCGGCGGGGTGGGATTGGATGCCTGATTTCTTCTTCTGTCATACAATAAAACAGGAGTTGCCTCGTTAATAAGTGGTAATTATTTGCTATGGCAACAAGTAAGAACAAAATATCATTAGTGGATTTCCCCGAGGAAGTGAGCAAATCGGCGGGCATGAATGTGAGGGTGTATGGCGAGACCTCTTACGAGAACCAGATGGCAGTGCTGAGCCACTACCTGCACAACCACCGTAAGGACATCGACCGCGAGGAGCAGGCGGAAATCA
>FLNY01004261.1_pt1 | contig 38531 bp, 29 predicted proteins | sample 1140381 | NCBI WGS metagenome assembly FLNY01 (sample SAMEA3878172, study PRJEB12797) | bioreactor metagenome | biome: Moose rumen | place: Sweden | collected 2011-10 | reverse complement strand
ACTCCGCTCAGAGAACTGTTCGATAAGACTTATTCCAATGATGTCAAAGAGCAATCTGGTCCCCTTATTCCGGGGTTGTTTGATTAGTATTTAGCTCGTCCCAATTTTAACGGGACACTAATGATTTTATATATTTCCCTTATCTTCTTTCGCGCCCTGCTGAGTTGCATCCTGACGGCTGCCTCTTGCATCCCCAACCGCTTTGCTATCTCCTCGTACGTCTCGCCGCACATGTCGTGGCTCACGAGTATCTCATTTCCGATGGGCGTGAGCTGCGACATCACCAGCTCGTGTACCTTGAGGAAGACATTTTCCTCGTCGGCTTCAGGAGGCGGCTCCGCTATCTGAAGCTCCGTGGCGGGTATCTTCGGGTGCCGCTTCTCGCTTCGCCAAAGGCTTATCTGCCGGCGGCGCATCCCTGTGTAGAGCAACCTGCTGGCCTCGCCTTCGTCGGCCGGATGATACTTCCCCGTCCACAGCTTCAGAAAGGCGTCGTGCAAGGCATCCTCTTCCGAATGCGAGAGACTGTATCGCCTCAGCCGTGCCTGCAACCTTTCGTATGCTGCTATCAGGAAGTTCTTACTCATCTACCATCCGTTCTTTATCATATAACGCCAAAGGCATCGTTCTGTAACACAAAAAGCTGCATTTTCTTTCACAATGTTGCTTTTTTCTGCATATTACACGACAAAGATACAAAAAAGTTCAGAGTTTAGGGTTTAGAGTTTAGAGTTTTTTGTACTTTTGTACTCGGATAACACAGTTAACCAATGTTATTAATCAAATGAACACTTACATCAAAACGACACTTGCTGCCTGCCTGGCTATCTTCAGCAGCACGGCAGCGATGGGGCAAGAACTTGCCGGAAAAGAGAAATCGACGTTGAAAAATGAGGTGAAAACCTTGACGGAAAAACCCTGGTTCCAGGAACTTTCGTCCCGCATCAAGCTCCACGGCTACGCACAAGCCGGATACACCTACAGCCACAAGAACGGCGAAAACACCAACACCTTCGACCTCAAAAGGGTCCTCTTCTGGGCAGAAGCCCGCATCACCGACCGTTGGTCGTTCCTTTTCATGCACGACTTCTCGAGCGTCGTGCAGGAGTATTACACAGACTACCGCATTACGCGCAACAAAGCCCTGACCGTCAGGGTAGGACAATTCAAGAATGGTCTGTCGCTCGAGAACCCTCTTTCCCCTACTTCTATGGAGGCCATCGACGTCTATAGCGAGGCTGTGACGTTCCTGACCGGTTGCGGAAGCGACCCACTCCTTGGCGTGCAGTACGGCCGCGACCTGGGTCTTTCGCTCTTTGGCCAAACCAATAACGGCAAGTTCAGCTACGAGCTTGACGTGATGAACGGGCAGGGCATCAACAAGAAGGACGGGAACAACTTCAAAGACTTCATCGGCCGCATCGAATACCGACCGGTTCAAGGGCTCAACATCGTTGCCACAGGACAGATAGGACGCGGCCACGCCGTCGCCACCTCACTTTATAATCCGACGATAAAGATAGGTCAGGACTACAAACGCCACCGCTGGACGGCCGGTGCCGACTATAAGTCGAAGGCCTTCAACGTGCATGGCGAGGCTATGCAAGGCTGGGACGGACCGGCCAAGAGCTGGGGTGCCTACGTCACGGGGGCAGTCCCCTTGGCACGTTTCGGCTCGCCGGAATTAGGAAAGAGGCTGGAGCTTGTGGCTTCCTACGACTTCTTCAACTTCAACACCGACCTTGGCATGGACCAACACAAAGCCATCGGAGGCTTGCAATACTGGTTCTACAAGAAGTGCCGCCTGCAGGTGCAGTACGTCTATAAGAATGCCTACATAGCAGATAACCAGTTCGTCCACGGCGCCAACCACGGCATACAATGCCAGCTGCAAGTGAGGTTTAATTAGAAAGAACAATAATTAATCGATTTCGTCATAACGTTATTACGTCATAACGTTATTACGTCATAACGTCATAACGCAACCATATACTCCATAATTCTATGTTAACCAAAATCCTACTCACCATCATCTTCCTCGCCGTTATGGTCGGGGTTGGAATCTATTCCCGCAAGCAGGCCGCCAACGTGGACGGCTTCGTACTCGGCGGGCGTTCCGTGGGTCCATGGCTCACAGCCTTTGCCTATGGAACAAGTTATTTCTCGGCCGTCGTCTTTGTGGGTTACGCCGGACAGTTCGGCTGGAAGTACGGCCTCTCTGCTACTTGGATAGGCATCGGCAACGCCTTGATTGGCTCCCTGCTTGCCTGGATTGTGCTGGGCCGCAGGACGAAACTCATGACGCAGCACATCGAGAGCCGCACGATGCCCGACTTCTTCGGCACACGCTTCCAGAGTCAGAGCCTCAGGGTCGTGGCCTCTGTCATCGTCTTCGCCTTCCTCATCCCCTACACAGCTGGCGTGTATAAGGGCATATCGACGCTCTTCGAGATGGGCTTCGGCATTCCCTACGAGTACTGCGTCATCGGTATGGCGGCCTTCACGGCTGTCTATGTCATCTTCGGAGGCTATAAGGCGACGGCGATGAACGACTTCATCCAGGGCATCATCATGCTCTTCGGCATCGTCACAATCATTGGTGCCGTGATCTCTTCGCAGGGAGGACTGACGGAAGCGGTCAGCAAGATGGCCGCCCTGCCTGCTGACGATGACCCGACGGTCAACGGAGGTTTCGCCTCGTGGTTCGGTCCGGACGTTCCCAACCTCATCGGCGTGGTCATCCTCACCTCGCTGGGGACGTGGGGACTGCCGCAGATGGTGGGCAAATTCTACAGCATCACGGACGAGAGCGCCATACGTCGCGGCACGATTATCTCCACCGTCTTTGCCCTCATCGTGGCAGGCGGATGCTACTTCCTCGGCGGTTTCGGCCGTCTGTTCGGTATGCCGCCAGTCCTTCCGAACGGCCGTCTGGACTTCGACTCCATTGTTCCCTCGATGCTGGTCACTTTGCCCGACGTCCTCATCGCGCTTGTCGTGCTGCTGGTCCTCTCGGCATCAATGTCCACGCTCGCTTCCCTGGTGCTGACCTCATCGAGCACCATGACGCTCGACCTCATTTATCGTGACAAGAAATCCTTGCCCGGCGAGGTGGAGGAAGGCAGCATCGACGACATGGTGGCCGAGAAGATAGAGCGCCGCAAGGTCGTCGTGATGCGTGTCCTGATAGTCTTCTTCATCGTCATCTCGCTGATGCTGGCACTCAATCCGCCCACCTTCATCGCCCAGATGATGGGCATCTCGTGGGGAGCCCTCGCGGGAGCCTTCCTCGCGCCCTTCATGCTGGGACTCTACTGGAAAGGCGTCACGCGCTCGGCCGTCTGGGCTTGTTTCGTCTGGGGCGTAGGGTTGACGGTCGTCAACATGCTCCTGGGCAACCCCATCAACCCGATAAACTGCGGCGCCATCGCCATGTTGGGAGGCTTCCCCGTGGTGTGGATAGTGAGCCTCGTCAGTCCGAAACTGCCGAAGGGATACGTCGAGAAGATGTTCGAATGCTACCGTTGAAGCACCCGAAAAGGCAAACGAATGGATACACAAAAGGCCAAGGCACTCAGCCCTGGCCTTTTTTATGCCCCGACCGACGCTTTCTGTCAGCCAACGCACCGTGTGGGGTTGTTTGCTGATACATGATGCAGCAATTGCAGGGTCGCGATGCTGCAATTGCTGCATCATGTAGAAGCAAACCATCCCCCCTGCCGCATCGACCGCCACAACCTTACGAACACGACTACCACCAACGGCACGAAGGGCCATACGACTATCGATAATGTCCTGTCTTTTCGTGCGGATTTGAAATCCACACACAGGGAATATCGCCCCGCCCTACATGCAATTCGTGCAATTCGTAGTAGAAATCACGCGTCGATGTGTATTATTTTCGTATATTTGCAAAGTTTTTTCACTTCAGGAGGAACAAAACGCGCACTTCTGCGTCTATAGGATAGAGCAACGTCGAAATGGAGAAAGAAGAGTTCAGCAAGCTTGCCCGACAGATGAGAGCCGACCTCATGGCCCTGAGCCGCCGTTTTCTCGGCAACGAGACGGAGGCCGAGGACAACGTGCAGGACGTGCTGCTGCGGCTCTGGAGCGTTCGGCATCGGCTCGACGAGGTGCGTTCGCTGCCTGCCCTCACCTTCGCCATCTGCCGAAACCTCTGCATCTCCAAGCTCCGACACCACAAGACGATTCCCCTGAGCCTCAGCGACGAGATACGACTCGCCAGCGAACACGACTCGGCGTGGATGCTCGAGGACGAGGAGAACGCACGCTGGCTGGAGGAGCGCATCGGGGAGCTGCCTTTCGCACAGATGCAGATTCTGCGCATGAGCCAGCAGGACGGCCTCGAGAACAGCGAGATAGCAGAGCTGCTGGACATCAGCGAGACGACCGTCCGAACTGCCCTCTCGAAGGCCAGGAAAAAGCTCCTCCTGCAATTCATGAAGCATAATTCATTCAATTTCTAAGAGTAAAATGGAAGGAAAAATGAAAGGAATCTCGCTACGCTCACGGGAAGAAGGTAGCAAGGGGGCTTGCCCCCTTGTAAACAACGGCCGGAACGCATCGTTCCAAACAAGGGGGCAAGCCCCCTTGCTAACTTCGCCGTCTTCCAATTTAACTCATTTTATAACCCCCGAAACGCAAATAACTCATAATTTATAATTATGAACGGAAACATCAACGACCTGCTTGCCCGCTACATGGAGGGTGAGACCACACAGGAAGAGCAACGGCTGCTCGCCGAATATCTCAAAGGGACCGACCCTCTGCCCAATGAGATGAAGCCCTACAAGCAGATGTTCGACCTCATCGACGAAAGGCCGGAAGTGCCGACAGCAAAGGCGCTGGAGAGGTTCGCGGAAGCCCAAGACCCCTCCAAACCTCCCCTTAAAGGGGAGGCTTCCTTCGCTGCAAGGTTCTCCCCCTTTAAGGGGGAGTTAGAGAGGGTCTTGGTGCGGAGAGTCCCCCTTCTTGCCGCCGCCTGCATCGCAGCCTTTGCCTTCATCCTGCTCATGCCTTCGAAGACGGACGAGAACCTCGCCGTCGCATACATCGACGGCAAGGAACTCACCGACCAGACACTCGCCATGCAGATGGGAGAGGAAGCCCTCGCGGAGATATTCAACAATGGAAATCAGGAACAACAACTAACCGAACTATTCAACGAACCATGAGACATCCGTTCTTATCACTCATCATCTTCGCCCTCGCCCTGCCCCTCGCGGCTCAGGACGGACTGGAAATCAACAAGATATTCAAGGGCGAAGTCGTCAGCGAGCTGGCCATGAAGGAGAGCCTCGTCAAGGGAGACAACCTCGCGCCCTACAAGCTGCGGGTACTCCATACAGCCAAATTCACCGTCGGCAACGAGCGTCGCGACGAGGTGGAGGCACTCTTCAAGGAAGACATGAAAGGCCGCCTCTCCCAAGACGACGAGAACCTCGAGCTCGAGTACCGCGACGGACATCTCTACTATGCCATAGTCCAGCTCACGGACAGCAAGAAGGGACTGCACCGATACATCTGTTATCAATGCCGGCAGACCATGGGGGGCAACGGCATCACCCTCGTCTATATGGAAGGGAAAGCCAGCCTCGCCGACCTGCGCAAAACATTCAAGAAGAAATAACAAAACACACAGACAGACTATGAAACAGTATCTTTCGGCCATCATCATGTTGGCAATGGTCCTGCAAGGCGTGCAGGCACAAGACACAAAGAGTGAGGAAAAGCCCGGCGGATGGGACTTCGAACTGCCATCCTTCAAGGTGGGAAAAGCAAAAAAGCATGTCATAGGAGAAAAAACAATAAGCTTCGGCGGCAGTTTCGGCTTTGGCTTCATCACCGGCATCAACGAGGCAAAAGACGTAGACATAGACATGGGGCAGTCGTTCGAACTGGAATGGAGCGACGCTTTCAGCTACGAAGTATGCATAGGCAAGCGCGACTTCCTGCACGTCGGGCTGGGCTTCGACTGGAGAAACTACCGCGTGACGGACTTCAAGATGTTCCAAAAGGATGAACACGGCATCATCTCCATGCAGAATTACCCCGAGGGGACGGAGCCAAAGTTCAGCCGCATCCACACGTTCAGCCTGACCTTTCCCATACAATACTGTCATTACTTGAACAAGAAGGTGCGCTTCGCCGTCGGTCCCGAACTGTACATCACGCCCTATGGCTCGCTCAAGACACGCTTCTACGAAGACGGCGAGAAACGGAAACTAACGGCTGGGAACGTCCACCAAAGCGTCGTGACCCTCGGCGTGCGAGCCGAAATCATGATCAGCCACTTTGGTATCTACTACAAATACAATCCCTTCAACGTCCTAAAGAGCAACTATGGCCCCAAGTTCAGCAGCATGACCGTGGGCCTGATGGTAGGCTTCTGAGCTAACGGGCCTTGGAGATAAAGTCGATGGAGCGGCGGCACTGGTCGGTAATGTACTGCCAGTCGGCCGCTTCTATCTTGTCTTTCGGGAAGAGCTTGCTGCCCATGCCTACACAAAAGGCTCCGGCTTTCGTCCAAGCCCTCAGGTTCTCCTCGTCGGGAGAGACGCCGCCCGTCACCATAATCTTGCTCCACGGCATGGGAGCCAACGTGCCTTTCACGAAAGCGGGGCCATAGACGTCGCCCGGGAAGACCTTCGTCACGTCGCATCCCAGCTCTTGTGCCGTACCGATTTCGCTCACCGTTCCGCATCCGGGAACGTAGGGAATGAGCCGACGATTGCAGAGGCGAGCTATCTCGGGGTTCAATAAAGGGCCCACCACAAAGCAGGCTCCCATCTGAATGAACATGGCAGCCGTGGCCGCATCCACAACCGAGCCGACGCCCATCGCAAGCTCCGGACACTCCAGAGCCGCATACTTCACGCACTCGGCAAACACCTCGTGGGCAAAGTCGCCACGGTTTGTGAACTCGAAAGCACGTACACCACCATCATAGCAAGCCTTGATGACGTGCTTCGCCACCTCAGCATCCTTGTGATAGAACACAGGCACCATGCCCGTCGCCTGCAACTTCTGCAGGACTTGTATCTTGTCGAATTTAGCCATTATTCCTATTCTTATTTAAGTCCTTCCCTTCAGGGGAGGATTTAGGAGAGGCTTATCTCTCCACTCGCCCATTGCCGTTGCCGTTCATGAGGCTCTCCACGTCGCCCACAGAAACGAGGTTGACGTCGCCGGGAATCGTGTGCTTCAGGGCGCTGGCCGCTACTGCAAACTCCAAAGCCCACTGCATCGGCCTGCCATTTGCCAAGCAATGAATGAGTCCGGCACAGAATGCGTCGCCTCCGCCCACTCGGTCCACGATGGGACAAATCTTGTAGCGGCGGCTCAGGTAGAACTCCTTGCCGTCGTAAATCATTGCCTTCCAGCCGTTGTGCGACGCACTGAAACTCTCGCGGAGGGTGCTTACGACGTACCTGAAACCGAAGGTCTTCTCCATTCCCTGAAAGATGTTCTTGTAGCCGTCGGCATCTGTCTTGCCGTTCTCGACGTCGGCCTCTGGGCGGAAGCCAAGGCACATCTCGGCATCCTCCTCGTTTCCAATGCAGACATCGACGTACTGCATCAGCGGACGCATCACTTTCTGTGCTTCCTCGGCACTCCATAACTTATGACGATAATTGAGGTCGCAACTGATGGTCATGCCTGCTTTCTTGGCCGCGATGCAAGCCTTCTCAACGCATTCAGCCGTGCTCTTCGACAATCCAGGCGTGATGCCGCTCCAATGAAACCAGTCGGCGCCTTGAAAGATAGCATCGAAATCGAAGTCATCCGGCGTTGCCTGGCTGATGCTGCTATTTGCTCTGTCGTAGATAACCCTACTGGGGCGAAGGCTCGAACCCGTTTCAAGATAATAGATGCCCAAGCGCTCTCCGCCTCGAGCCACATATCTCGTATGCACGCCAAAGCGGCGAAGGCTGTTGACGGCCGCTTGCCCTATCTCGTGCGCAGGCAGTTTGCTGACGAAGAAAGTTTCATTGCCAAAGTGCTGAAGGCTGACTGCAACATTCGCCTCGCCCCCCCCGTAGTTGACATCAAAGCTGTCAGACTGGACAAATCTGCTGTTGCCTGGTGTTGACAGGCGCAGCATAATCTCCCCCATTGTTACTATCTTTGCCATATTTCGATGTGTATTCTCTTCTTCTTCGATGTTATCTTGTGCAAAGATAAGGATTAATTTTGGAAAAGAAAATACTATTCTGCAATTAATTTCGGCAAAAGTTGTTTTTTTATTCGAAAAAGAGGATTTGGCAAGGGAAAATGTTGTAACTTCGCAGCGTGAATGGCACGATATCCACATCGAAAGGGCTACTTGCACTGAGCCCGCTCATCGTTTTTTTGCTGCTATACTTGTTTTTGAGTCTTGCAGCCGACGATTTCTATGCAGTTCCGCTGACTGTTGCTTTCCTTGCGGCATCGCTCTACAGCCTGTTCATCATGCGAGGGCTGTCAATAGGGAAGCGTTTCGAGCGTCTGGCAGAAGGGGCGGCCTCGCCCAGCGTCATGCAGATGCTGTGGATATTCATCCTTGCAGGAGCCTTTGCTGCGACAGCAAAGCAGATGGGAGCCATTGATGCAACAATACATCTTGCCTTGACTGCTGTTCCGCCAGGCTTTGTATTGAGCAGCCTCTTCCTTGCTGCCTGCTTCATCTCGCTTGCCACTGGCACCAGTGTGGGCACCATTGCTGCCCTTGTCCCCATTGCGGGAAGCATGGCAGAGCAGACGGAGACGGGCACTGCCATGATGGTAGCAATAGTGGTGGGAGGCGCTTATTTTGGCGACAACCTCAGCTTCATCTCTGACACTACGATTGTGGCTACGCAGACGCAAGGCTGTGAGATGAAGGACAAGTTCCGTGCCAACATCTGGATTGCCTTGCCGGCTGCCATCATCTGCCTTATTCTCTATGCTTGTATGCCAGCCGTCAGCGTCAGGCCAGACAACATGGGCGAAGTCTTCTACCCTGCCATTATACCTTATATATATATAATAGTGGCAGCCCTCGCCGGCATGAATGTGATGCTGGTGCTGGCCTCGGCAACCGTTCTGGCAGGTTTGATTGGCATAGCATCCGGCACACTGACGCCTTTCGGATGGCTCAAGGCGATGAACGACGGCATCATGGGCATGAGCGAACTCATCATCGTGACGCTCCTGGCGGCCGGTTTGATGCAGGTCATCCGACAGGCAGGCGGCATCGACTGGCTCATGCAGCTCTTCAACAGCAGAAAGGGAACACGACGGAAGGCTGAGCTGAGCATGGCGGCAATGGTGATACTGACGGACTTCTGCACCGCTAACAATACGATTGCAATACTGAGCGTCGGGCCCCTGGCTCGTTATCTTGCTTTACGCTACGACATCCCTGCTAAACGTGCCGCAAGCATCCTCGACACCTTCAGCTGCATGGCGCAAGGCATCATCCCCTACGGCGCACAGATGCTCATAGCAAGCGGTCTGGCTGCCGTCAGTCCGTTGGACATCATCCCGCACCTCTACTATCCATACATTTTGGGAGTAGTGGCACTCATCTACATAAGCCTCTCCCCTAACCCCTCCCCTGAAGGGAAGGGGGAAGTTTTGAAGGAAAAGCCGGACAACTTCATATCAGAACTATGAAATCGGAACTCATCAACAAGTATTTCAGCCTGACTGACCAGCAGAAGGAGCAGTTTGCAGCACTCGACGCGCTCTACCGCGACTGGAACAGCAAGATAAATGTCATCTCGCGGAAAGACATTGACAATCTCTACGAACACCACGTCCTGCACTCGCTCGCCATTGCCGAACTGATCCGCTTCAAGCCTGGCACGAGCATCATGGACCTCGGCACGGGCGGCGGCTTCCCAGGGATTCCCCTTGCCATCATGTTCCCGGAGGCCAGGTTCCACCTTGTCGACTCTATCGGCAAAAAGATTCGTGTCTGCGAGGAGGTCGCCAAAGCACTCGACTTGAAGAACGTCACGACTGGGTGGAGCCGTGCGGAGGAGGTGAAGCAGCAGTTCCATTTCGTCGTATCGAGAGCCGTGATGCCCCTACCCAACCTGGTGAAAATCATCCGCAAGCGCATCTCTGGCGAGCAAATCAACGCCTTGCCCAACGGACTCATCTGCCTGAAGGGCGGAGAGCTCGAGCAGGAAGCACGTCCCTTCGGCAAGGCAGCAGAGATTACCTCCCTTAGCGAATACTTCGAAGAGCCTTTCTTCGAGACAAAGAAACTGGTTTACCTGCCACTATGAAATATATCTCTTTCACTTTCAACCCCATACAAGAGAACTCCTACCTCATTTGGGACGAGCAGACGCTCGAGGCTGCCATCGTGGATTGCGGCGCATGGAACCGCCAAGAGGAGCAGTCGCTGGCCGGCTGCATCGAGGCGCACGGCCTGAAGATGAAGTATGCCTTGCAGACGCACGCTCACTTCGACCACACTTTCGGACTGCCTTTCCTGCATCGCACCTACGGTCTTCGTCCCGTCATGCACATCGACGAGGCCGACACCTACCGACAGATGCCTGGCATGGCGGCGCAGTTCGGGCTGAACATCGGCGGCGGAATGCCTGCCATCGAACGACTTATGAACGACGGCGACACGGTCATGCTGGGTGAGACTGCCATCCGATTCATCCACACACCTGGCCATACGCCGGGCTCGGCCTCGCTCTTTATTCCCGACGCCCAGCTCCTGTTCAGCGGCGACACGCTTTTTCAAGGGAGCATAGGGCGCACCGACCTGCCCGGAGGAGACTTCGAGGCGGAGATGGACAGCATCAAGAACAAGCTCTTCCGCTTGCCGGAAGAGACCGTCGTCCTCTGCGGACATGGCCCCAGCACCACCATCGGCGAGGAGAAACTGCACAACTATTACGTCTGACCTCTCAGAGGATTCCGAAAACACTCCACGGAGCAAAGGCCGACACAGCACAATGTGTCGGCCGACGAACCGTGGTTCTGCATCCATTTTGCTTGTGCCTGAAACTCTACACAACAGGGAGGATTGTTTGCACATACATGATGCAGCAATTGCAGGGTCGCGACTCTGCAATTGCTGCATCATGTATGTGCAATCAACCCATGCTGCCACCTGGGCAACATGGGTTGTAAAAAAATGCTGTCAAAACAGTTATTCTGTCAACGTTTTAGAACTTTGTAGGATTTACCATCCTGATTGTGGATGATATAAACGCCAAGCCGGGTGGTGTCCTGCACACGGCGGCCGGCAAGGTCGTAGATGCCAAGAGAGCCTTTCCTCGGGGAGACTTGGAGAGGACTGTCCACTCCCGTCGGCATTTCCCATTCCCTGATATAGACAGGAGCACTCTTCTGTCCGTCGCGGACGTCCACGACGGCTGTCCAACGGCTGCCTTCTGGAATACGACGGGTAGGCACACGCTTGTAGATGTGACCGTCGGCATGCGCTGCCGTACCTCTGCCGAGGTTGAAATGATTGCTGCCAATTGTCATATCGTAGGAAAGGGAAGGTTCGGTCGTCGGCTTGCCAGAGAACATCTCCGAGAGGTCGGACTTCAGAAAGAAAGCCATGTCGATGGCATCATCGTTCAGCTGCTCACCAATGGTGAAGGTATACTCATAGAGTCCCAGCTCCACCTCGGCCATCGCGATGGCATTCTCCGATAGCGTTTCCGTGCTGGGATAAAAAAAAACGCGGCCAACACTCTTTGCTGGTCCGCAGATGTAAACTCCTTCTTTAGTGGGGGAGCACAGAAGGGTTCGTGCCACCATGTCCACCTCCACGTTGTACTTCCCATCGACTGGCAGAAAGGTGAGCGTGCCGTCCGCTGCCTCGTACCAGAAGAAGTCGCAGTCAATATGCCAGTCCTCCGGAGTATCGATGAAGTTCTGGGCCAGTGACTCGAGCTGCGTTGCCTCGATGGTTCCTTTGTAGCAGCCCACCTGCTTTGTGGAGGTCAGGTTCTTGCCGCCCAACTGCACCTTCTTCTCCTCGTCGCCGCCAATGACGACGGTGACGATGCCTTTGGCCGGCAAGGTGAAGCGCGCCACGGCCGTCGATTCGGCAGCCATCGACATCTGCTGGCTGCTGCTTCCTGTATTGAAGACCACGGCGCCGTATGTGCCGTCGGGATTGGCAAAGGCAATGTAGCTGATGTCCGACGAGCTGCTCGACATGCTGGCCTCAATGCGGTGCGCCCCGGGATGAGCGGCAAGACTGGCGTGTGCCATGACGAAATAGTGGGAGTTGTACGTTATGGTATGATAATCGTTTTGGTCAATATCCACCGCCCCATAGCAGGTCTGGCAACCGCCGTCCAGGTTGGGGCCTCGGTTGAGGTCGAGCATGAAGTTCCACACCATGACGGCCTTGCTCTGCCGCGTCACCGTGTTATAGACAAGGTTCTTCATGTCCGAGAGCAGACGTGAGGAGAGGTTGCGGCCGTCGTTCCATGTGCCGATGCTCGTCTCGGTGAAGATGACCTCCTTGTCCGGTGCCTTCTGGTTGATGTCGTCCAGCTCGGTGACACTGCCTCCGTAGTCGTGCCAGGCACTACCCACGACGAGTTCCTTGCCGTCCATGTTCGGGTCGAGGGCATTATAGAAGTTGATGGGATAGTCCTGCTGGCTGCTGATGTTGTCGTAATTATAATTGTGGTCGAAGCAATAAATCTTCGTCTTGATGCCAGCATGGGCGAAGGCCGGGGCAAGCTTATTGACGAAGGCCGCCTCCTCATCCCACGGCATGTAGAGGCTTGCACAGTTGCCGCGGTTGAGGGGCTCATTTTGAGGCGTGACAGCATAGATGGGAATGCCTTCCGCAGCAAAGGCCTGGACGAAGCGGACGAAATAGTCGGCATACGTCTGGTAGTGGTTGGGGTTGAGCGAACCGCTCGTCCACGAGTCGTAGCCCACCCTATCGCTCAGACTCTTCACCTTCATCCACTTGGGACAAGTCCAGGGCGAACCGATGATCTTCAGGTCGGGATTGATAGCAAGTATCTCCTTGAGGATGGGGATGACGTACTGCGTCTCGTCGTTGTGCAGACGGAAGTTCTCCAGTCCCTCCTTGTCGCAAAGCGAATACTCAGTGCTTGAGAAGTCGGAGCAGCCAATGCTGATGCGGACATAGCTGACGCCATAGCCGTCCGTCCTGGAGAAGGTGCGTTTCAGGAACGCATGGCGGTCGGCAGAGGCCATCTGCATGAGGTTGTAGCTGGCACTGTAGGTAATGGCATAGCCAAAGCCGTCCATCTCCTGATAGGTCGTGGTGGGAGTGAGCGTAATGTGCTTCGTCGCCTTCATTCGCGATGTTTGAGCCGTTGTGTACTCCATCTGCTTCTTGCCGTCGGCAGTAGTCGTGTAGATGCGAACCTGCTCGGCGAAGACAGGAATGGAAATGAGGTAAAAGAGAATCGAAAAGAAGATGGTGCGGTGTGTCATAGCTATTCTGGTTTCTTAGGACTGGCTCCGGAGATGCCGTCAACAGGTTTCTTTGGCGATGCCCCCGTCATGCCGTCGAGGTTGACTATGGCGGTGGGATTGGTTTTATATGTGGCGTTCTCTCCTTCAGTATCGTAGATGCACTGATGGAGGTCGCGCTCGGAGATGCTCACGGCATTGCGGCTCAGCTCGGGCACATTGTAGCTCTTCAGGAGAAGGACGTTCCATTCGGGGTCTTCCTGTGGGAGGACGAAAGCCTTATGAGCATGGCCTTGTTTGTCGAAGTAGGCGATGAAGGGACGCGTGTAGTTGCTGTCCATCCTGCGACTACTGAAGACGAACCAACGGCCGTTCGAGCTCCAGGAATGGAAACTGTCCACGTCGGGGGAGTTAGCTTCGGTTAAGGCATAGCAACTGTCTGTCTGGAGGTCCTTCACCCAAAGGTCGCTCGACTTGTGCCAGATGTGGAACTGCCCATAGTCGCCTTTCGTGTAGAGGATATAACGTCCGTCTGGCGAGACACGAGGCACGGAGATGCTCTTGCCTTCGCTCACGGCATCGACCACCATCTGCGGCTTGCCGAAGCTGTGCGTCTTGGGGTCGAAGGAGATGGACATTAGGTCGTAGCGGATGCTGTCGTACTTTAGGAGGAGTTGCTGACCTGCAAGGCTGTCGGGCAACGAGGGATCGAGAAGACGACTACGATTGGCCATGCAGTAATACAACGTGCGTCCGTCGGGAGCCCAGCAGGGGAAGGTCTCCAAATCGGCAGTAGTACGGATGATGTGACTTATCTCGTTCTTTGTGACGTCGTAGAGAAGGAGGTCGCTCGACTCATCCATCACCTCAATTTTTTCTGCATGGTAAAGATGGAAAGCCTGTCCTGTCTTGTTGGTAGAGAAGGCCACAAGGTTCTCCGACGGATGCCAGGAGGGATAGACGCCGCTGGTGATGATGGTGCTGTCCTTGAGCTGCACCTTGTGCGCCTTGCCGTCCTGCACGACGATAGTGCCGCCATGGTTGGCTCGCACGTGGAAGACCATGCTCTCCGTATCGCCCATGCGATAGTTGTGGCAGTTGACGCAATGGTTCTCTCCGTCGCTGTACTCGCGGTTGTTCTCATAGACGGGCACTTCGTCGAAGGTCGTCAGGTTGCGTTGATAGATGCCCAACTGACGGTAGAGCTCATAGCCCGGCTCGATGAGACGGTAGCTGAGGAAGGCATCGATAGGCTCTTCCGCCACGCTGATAGTGTAGGGCTTGAAGTGAACCCAACCTTCGGGACGCTTGGCATATATGTTGACAGAGATGTCGCCTCCTTTGCTTGACACAAGAAGGGAACGCCACTCCGTGCTGTCCATCTGTACCTTGGCATCTTTCGAGGCTGCGGCAATTAGCTCTGCCTCACCGCCCTTGAAATGGGCAACGAACTCTGTGCCGGCCGAGTCGCACACTATGAAGTTGAGCGGTGCAATGTTGGGAGGCACGACAACATCTTTGTAGTCGGGATAGATATTGACCTCCGTACTGGCCTCGGCATACTGGCTCGGTACTTCAGCCTTGGGTTTGCAGCCGAAGAGCATCATCATGACTGCTCCTATATATATATATAATGTGTAGCGCATAATCGTTAGTTTACACCTGAACTACTGGATGACAGGGAGGTATATCCTTTCTTTGTCGCCTTGAGATTGCCGAAGAAGTAGTAATAAGGATAGTAGCCCTTGTACTTAGGGAAAAGCTCGTAGGCATGACCTGGACGGTCCTTCATGTAGGGCTGTATATTCTGGAGGAAGGTCTGCAATTGGGGCTGGCGGAAATTCATGCCGTTGAAGTGCTGGGAGATGCCGGGGTTCTTGTTCTCCGCCAGCAGGATGCCGTCCATGATGATGCTGGGGGGCGTAGTACCTACGAGAGGCTCAAGGCGCTCCACGAACTGGGGCATGAGTTTGGTATAGAGGCAGACGCTAAGGCTGTTGACGAGTGCTTCCTTGCTACGCCCTTCGATGAGCATGAGGTTATAGCCCATAAAGAGGGGCTGCTGGTACTGGCTTTCGAAGCTGTCGTGTATAGGTTCGGTCAGCCTTATCCGTGCCATCTCAGGGTCAGAATTAATCTTGTCTGTATGGCGAAGCATAGCACCATACTTCTTGCAGAACGTGCCTTCGAAGGGGACACGCCGGAGCATCGTCAGGTACTTGTCGGCCAGTTCCCACTCCTCGCGCATTAGGGCACACTTTGTCATGAGCTTGAGCAGACGAATGGTTGGGCCAGTCATCACCATTTGCTCCATAGATGCATGGAGCGACGACTCAATGAAGCCGCCATAATAGTCGCCTTCGGGTACATAGAGGCTGCTGGCATTGTTGTGTGCACCGTCCATGCCGTGAATATGAAGCGAGTCGTAGTCGAGCCGGATGTCGTAAAGGCGCTCGCCTATCTGCCCTGTCTGGACGAGGGCAACGGCATAGGCACAAGCCATCGGGCGGTTACTCATCTTGGCATTGGAGCGGGCAAGCTTCTGGATGCCTGCCCAATCCTGATGGTACTCCATGTCGAGTAGCCGACAGATGACGCGGACATAGGGTCGCTGCCACATATCGAAACCAATGATGGCTGCCAGGCAGATGGCAATGACAGCAAACTGGATGCAGTTCTGCCGAGGTGTTTCATCAGTTGGGATACCGACGAGTGTAGGTACAGGCTTGCGGCTGAAGCTCTTTATCATCATGCCCCAAATGCAAAGCACAACCAAAGCAGCAAACGGAATGCCGAAGATGAATCCTGTCCGTGCCTCGAAGAAGATGTCGAGACCATGCCAGGTAACGACGGCCATGTAGAACAGAGCAGGCAGATATTGCAATGATCGCCACGCCGGACGTAGCCTCATGCAATATCCCACGAGCCAACTTCCTGCCGTAAGCATGAGGGCCATAAGCAAGCCGCCCAGCCAGGGAAACCGATAAAGTTGCAACATGGCTCGCCCGATATAGCGGAGAATGCCGTAGGATTGGCTGAGGATGAACTCCATGATGCGTGTATCCAGCACCCAGAAGCTATACTCCCGACTGATGTGGAAGACACTCCCGTAGTACCAGGCTGCCCAGATCCATGTCAAGACGAAGAAAATGGGTAGCACAGGCAGCGGTTGACTCTTCCTCTGAGAGGAGGCAGCCTGCTTGGGATGTACCACCCGCTGTGGTTGTTTCAAAGTTTTTTTACTCATTTTATTATCTTTCTGCCGCCAACGATGTAAAGACCCTTCATGGGCTTGCTGACGCGCTGGCCTGCAATATTGTAGATGAGGCTCTTAGAGTCCTTCTGGTCACTGAGGCCCTTAGAGCCTTCGATGTCTTTTATGCCGTTGGGATTGTCCCAGACATATGTGAAGGGCGAGATGTTCTCAGCATAATCAAACGATTGACCATCCGAGCCAAGAATGTAGCCGTTCTCTGTCTCGGCGTACATACCTGCATTGATTACCTTGCCGCTCTCTGTAATGCTGACATTGCCCCGGAAGGCAACAGGCTGGCCAGTCAAGTATGTCTCAGGAGTATTATCGATAGTTCCATCTTCATTGACGATACCCTCGCCTGCCCATGTATCGAAGGGCAGACGGAGTGCCTGATAGCCCTCGCCGCTCTTGGTGAAGGTAAGCGTTTCGGCCGTGAAGTCCGTCGGGATGTAGAAGGGTTTGTCACCATCGATGACGAGGTTCTGTGCATTGCCTTCGCCGTCAACTACGTTCGCAAATGCCAGCAGTTCTTCTGTGGGTTGTTTCTTGGCGCTCTGACCCGCCTTGACGTAAGCGATGGAGTTGACTGGGAGAGGACTGATGAGGCTCTTGCCATCCTTGCCTGTGCCATAGTAGTGAACCGTGTGGGGTGTCGGGTCGCCCTCATAGTAGGCAGTCATCTCGCCACGGTACAAGGCCGGTCCGTATGGTACGAGCACTTCGTAGCCATTGCCTTCGCAGGCCACGATGGTGAAGCCATCGGTCAGCTTCGCCGTGACGTTGGAGGGCATGGAGAACTTCTTCTTGTTTGAAAGGAAGACAAGATTGCCCTCATTGTCATAAACCTTGAAGCCGATGGCACCTGTGCCGTTCACAGTATAGGTAGTCACGCCCTGGCTGGTGGTCGTAGTGTAGTAATAGCCATTGGTCTGATATTCGTCCACGAAATCACTCCACTGGCCCACGTCGGCATAGCCTGTGGGTGCTTCGTTGGCATCGTATGCCTCGCGGTACTCTCCCTTTGGTCTGCCTTCGAAGGGACCGTCGGCCGTAGAGGGAGAGGGTTTGATGCGGTCGTCGATGAAGCAGATGCTGGGAGCCTTCGGGTAGCGAGCCATATAGGCCTTGGCGTCTGCTATGTCCTGTTCGGTAGTCGTTACCCAATAGTCACCGTAGTCGCCCACATAGAACTTCTCGTAAGGCACGAACATACCGTTCACCTCGAAGAACTCGCTCAGGTCGAGTTGGGCTGCGTCGCACATCTTCTTGGCCATGTGCAGGTAGTCCTGACGACCGTAGCTCAAGGTTCCGCCAACCGTTTTGCCATCCTTTACGAGCGAAGCGTCATAGACGCCTGAGCGCTTCTTGATGGGATCTTGACGCAGGAGCTTGAAGAGCGTGGGATAGAAGTCGGGCTTGTGTCCCTGTGCATGGAAGTAGAGGTAGAGTTGGAAGTAGAAGCGCGTCTGCTCCCAGATGTTCATGCCGAACCAGCCCACGCCATTGGCAAAGTCGTTGAGCGTATCGGTCACCTTTGTTCCTCGGGTTGTAGAGATGCCATGGAGGAAGACGTTGACATTAGAGAAGAGGTTGTTGCTCACCTCCGTTGCGCCTACGATATTGAAGCAAGCCTGGTGGTTGTGACCTATCTCGTGCGAGGGTCCCCAGATGGCGCCGCCGCTTGAAGTCATCGTGTCGTAGTTCATGATGGTAGAGATGGTTCCGTCGCTGTAATAAGTGCCGTAGGTGGAGGCATACATATAGCCGTGGTTGACGGAGAAGGCGTTCCAGACGTTGCGGAAACGTCCAGCCAGGTCTTCCTTGAAGCCCATGAGGTCTTCCTCGCATTCGATGAAGTTGTTCCAGATGCGCATCAGACCTTCCATATTGCCAGTCTTGCCCGTGGCGTTCTGCACGAGGTTGTTGAGCATGGCGAAGACGATGCGGTCGCATTTGAGGTTGACGATGTTGCTCTTGTCGAGCATCTTCTCGCAGAGAAGCGTCCAGTCTTCGTTGGTCATGCCACGGGTGTAGTCGAAGTAGCCCTGCAGCTGTCCGCCTTCGATGTGAACCTTCATAGCGGAATAGTCTGCGAGGTACTTCTCGGCATTGTTCAGTTGATAGAAAATATAGAGGGTGCTTGCCTGTCCGAGCAGGACAGCATTGAGGCCGGCATGAAGGGTTGTGGTGCTGCCGGTCTGGTGGTCGCCTGGGCTTTCGCTGTCCATCACGACTTCAGCCTGAAGCAAGCAGTCCGTGCTGGGTTCCTCGTCGAGGTAGATGTAGATGATGTCGCCTGTACCACCGACAATGCCTGTGGGGCCTGAGAGACGGCCAAAGCTGTAGCTCATGCCGGCATATGCGTTTCCGGCCATCGTCTGGTAGTTGCTGTAGACGTTGAAGTCGTCTCGGATGCGGAAGAACTTCTCGAAGCCTTCGCGAGTATAGCCGCTTGAGGATGTGAAGCTTTCCCATGTGTTGTTCTTAACCTTGAGCACCATCGCCTTCATGTCGTCGTTGAGGGCAGCAAAGTCTTCGTTCTCTGCGAGTGCATCGTCGCTCAGGGCTTGTATCTCGTCCTTGAGGACGGTACAAGCATTGTCTTGGAAGAGGTTGGCAAGGGAGGCCTTGTAGGTATTAAAGTTCTGAAGAAGTGTGTAATAGGCACTCAGCTTGCCACGTCCTTCGGCAATAAAGTCGTCGTCGAGCTCTGCTTCTTCGAAGCCCCAGACGCTGTTGTCATTCGTATAGGTCCAGCCCACGACGTTATTGCCGGCGTCGCAATGGAAGCCGACGCTGCGGGTGTCGAGGATATAGTAGGTAAGGGTCAGCGGGTCGTCTGTGCGCTGGAGGTTGAAGCCGGTATTGGGCTTCGTTGCAGAGGTGCGGTACTGCGTGCTGAGGGTGCCGTTCTGGAGGGAGACAAAGCGTTGTGTGCAGATGTTCTGGAGAAGCCAGGTGCCGTTCGCAGATGATACGAGTGTCCAGTATTGCGAGAGTTTGCTTGCATCCTTACCCTCACAGCTGAGGACGTTAGATGCGAAGTTCTCGTTGATGTAGCTGCCCTTATTGGCATTCTTGATGCGGAAGTACTTGCCTGCGACCGGTTCGGTGAAGTCGCTTTGAGCAAGGAGGTTGTCCTCCACCTCCTGCATGGTGTAGTTGTCGACGAGTGCTATGCTCCAGTCGCTGCCCCTGTCTCCTTGACAGGTCCACTTGAAGAGTGTAGTGCCGTCGTTGCCGAGGTTCAGGCATGAATTACCGCTGAAGTCGCTCTTCTCTGAGATATTGATGTAGGCGTCGTCCGTTCCGTTGTTGGGACTGAGCTGGATGTAGAGCTTCTTTGACGTAGAGGATGGCGTGCGGAAGTTGTCGTCGGAGCTGAGGTAACGACCGGTGTTAGCATTGCGAAGGGTGTAGCCGTCGCCGGACTTGGCAAGGATCCATACTTGCGCGAGGGTGTTGTTGTTGGCGCCTGCGCCTTCTTGGTTCTCGTTGCCGGCAGAGAGGCGGACGCTCGTATTCCTACGGCTGGTGAGGCGTACAATATTGGTACTGCTGAGCACGTAGTTGACGTAGGCCTTGCCTGTGAGGTCGCTGATGTCGGAGAACGTCACTTGTCGGAATGCCCAGTCGCGGTCGGAGTTCTCGGAGCCCTTGCTCGATGCTCCTAACAGCTTGCCGCTGGAGTTCTGCAGATAGTAGAGGTTACTGCGCAAAGACCAGTGGCCTGCGGTGGTGAAAGAAGCTATGGTGTAGGCATACTTGGCTGCAACGGTGGCATCGGTGCCATTGTTCTTCGAGGTCGTTACGTTGCAATAGTAGTTGCCGAGGCCCGACTTGAGGTAATACTTGCCGTCGCCTGCGTCTTCGAGCTGCACGAGATAGCCTGCGTTGTTCACGGCGTCAGTGCCATGGGGCGAGGTTGAGGAGAGGCTCAGCGTGTTGCCTGTGCCCTCCTGGATGTATGCATTTGTCGAGGCATTGTAGAGGACGTACCATGTGCCCGTCTCGAGTTGGGTGGCACTGCTGCCGAGGTTGATGATTTTTCCTGCAAGGTCGCTCTGTGCCCAAGTCATCGGGCTGGAAACGAGGAGCATGAAAAAGGATGCAAATACTGATTTGATAAAGGTCTTCATAATATGTTAGGTTTTAGTTATTACATTGATGTCTTTCACTTATCTGGCGAGAAGGAGCGAGAGATACGAGAGGTAGCAGCAGACGAGCAGTATGCCTTCTCCTTTGCTGAGCCTTCGGCTGGTCAGGGCAGTTATCCAGAGGAGGACGCAGCTGCCTATGAGGGCCACCCAGTCGATGAGGGTTATCTCCGTCACTGGCATCGGCATGATGCTGCCGCACGTGCCTACGACGAAGGCGATGTTGAAGATGTTGCTGCCCACCACGTTGCCGAAGGCGAGGCCAAGGCTGCCTTTGCGGGCGGCCACGACGCTCGTGGCGAGTTCGGGCAGGCTCGTGCCGCCGGCCAGGATGGTCATGCCGATGACGCTTTCACTGATGCCCCACTCGCGAGCAACAACAGCGGCATTGTCCACCAGCACCTTTCCGCCAACCACCAGAGCCGCCATGCCCACCAAAATGAGCAGGAGGCAACGCCACAAACTGGCCTCTACCTTCTCCTCCCCCTTGGGGGAGGTTGGGAGGGGGCCCCTCCTGTCCTGCATCGCAATCCTGTAGGCCAAGTACATATAGCCACAGAAGCAGCAGACGAGCAGCAGGCCTTCCCAGCGGGCTATCACGTCGCCGGTGACGGCAAAAGTGACGAGCAGGACGGAGAAAGCCAGACAGATGGGCAAGTCGCGCCGCAGCAATGTCTTCTCCACAGGCATCGACCTCATGATGGCCGACACGCCGAGAATGACCAGGATATTGAACACATTGCTGCCGATGATATTGCCAACGCTCATATCCGAACTGCCTCTGAGCACGCTCATGAAGCTCACCATGAACTCGGGCAGGCTCGTGCCCAGCGCCACGACCGTCAGACCGATGACAAGTTCACTGACCTTCAGCCGTCTGGCCAGGTCGCTGGCGCCGTCCGTGAAACGGTCCGCTCCCCAAAGCACGACGGCAATGCCTACCACTATCAGAACTATCTCAAGTATCATATTATTTTATATATAAATGTTCGCAGGCGTCGCGCCCGCGCATATATTTCGCCTGCAAATATAAGAAAAATATCTGAAACAAGGAAAATCTTTGGCACTTAAAAAGCTTGCTTTGCAGCAAAAGCGCATCAAAAGGGCAGAAATGCGGGCTCAGGAAGGTCGTTTTTGCAGCACAATCCTACACTTTGGATGACGCAACTCGAGGCGTCGTTTCTGCCGAAAAAGCGTAATGGGTTGTTTGCAACTACGCGTAGTTGCAATCAATCCACTATGCCAACCTGGGCAAAAAAGCACGGCAGGACAGGCGGAGAAGGCGGTAGCGACGGGTCGGGAAAAAGCCTCCGGAATGTCGCCTCGCCGGGAGGCCTTATATGGCTCCCCGCTTCCTTGCTGCAAACAGAGTGCGTGCATGAGTTCGACTATCACTACTTAGGCGTCAAAACAGACAACAGGAAAGGTAGAATCGGTTTACAATAACATAACATTTAGAATGCAAATTGTCCATTTTCTCGCTTTTTAAGTTTCGTTAAGACACATTTTCTTTGCAGAATGTAGTTTTATGCGTACCTTTGCAAACGAAAACGAAGTGCAAGGCATCCACTGCCGCGCACGGAGGAAAACGAAGTTAAACCACATTATCATATTAATAAGAAGATGAAAAAGCTCACACTCGCCATGTTGCTCGCACTCATCGGAGCAACTGCAATGGCACAGAATTTCGAAGGCAGCACCATTGAAGAACGCATCGCCCACTCTACCGGTCAGGACGAGGACTCCATCAAGACCGCCAAGGGCTACATCACCATGTTCCAGCAGACCGGTACCAACAAGGACTGGCAGGACATGTACGAAAACTACAAATGGCTCAAGGAGTACGCACCCTTCGCCGTCAATGGTATCTATACGCAAGGCCCCTTCATGTTCTACAACCTCATCAACGCAGAACAGGACCAGACCAAGAAGAAACAATACTTCGACGAAATGATGGAGCTCTTCAGCCTGCGCCAGAAGAACCTCGACGCCCTGAACTCCTTCGCAAAGACGAAGAGCACACTGGGCGACGTGCTCAGCGTGAAGGCAGAGTACTATAACTGGACAGCTCCAAGCGTGCTCGGACAGAACTTCGACCTGCGCGAGAGCTACAAGAACTTCTCTGAAGCCATCAAGATGGTCAACGAGCAAGGCGGACGCGAAATCACGGGCTCCTTCCTCCAGACATTCTTCCTGGTCAGCGACGCTGTGTTCAAGGCAACCAAAGGCGGCACCCGCGAACAGTACCTGCAGGACTACCTGGACAGCAAGGATGCCTGCGAGAAGATGCTCCAGCTGGCTAAGGAGGCTCAGCAGAACGGCGACTCCGTCAAGGCTCAGCAGCTCGTGGCCACCTACGATGCACCGCTCGCTGCCATCGAACAAATTTTCTCGCAGAGCGGAGCTGCCGACAGCGCACAGCTCATCGCTATATACACCAAAAAGTTCGAGGACTATAAGACCGACATCAATAAGCTCAACTCCAGCCTCAACATCATGCAGAACAACGACTGCGACGAAAGCGACATCTACTATCAGTATGCCGAAGCAGCCTATACCCTGGAACCCTCCTTCACCAGCGCCATCGGCCTGGCACAGAAGGCTCAGAAGGACGGACAGGCAGCCAAGATGCTCGAGTACTACAACAAGGCGCTCGAACTCGCTTCCAACGACAGCCGCCGCGGCATCATCTGCCTCAACATCTGCAACGGCCTGACGAAAACCAAACAATATACCGGCGCCCTGACCTACGCAGAGAAGGCCATCGGATACAACAACGACCTCACCGGCAAGGCTTACCTCAAGATGGCTAACATCAACGCACTGCTCGGTCAGTACGGCGAAGCAGTTGCCTACTGCGACAAGGCCAGCAATGCCGACATCACGGTAAGCGGCTCGGCCAACCGACTCAAGGCAAACATCCAAAAAGCACAGGCAAGCCAGGCCGCCAACGCTGCTGCCATGAAGGCATACAACGACTTCAAGGCTCGGCAGAAGGCCGAAGAGGACTTCTGGAAAGGCGGAGGAAAATAATCAGAACATGCAAGTATGCTCCCAAGCTTCGGAGCATCGCAATAATCTCAACAAAAAGCCCGTCCATGCCACCCTGCATGGTGGGCTTTTTCATTCATTTCACGCCGTCTTTTGTAAAAAAGGTTAAAAAAAAGCCCCATACCTTGCCGAAGTAAAAAAATAATTACTAACTTTACACACTGAAAAGCGAAAAACAGGCACAAAACAAGCAATGCATAGGATAAAAATAGGCATTATCGGACTCGGAAGAATGGGTCGCAAGCACCTCAAAGAACTTGTGGCCAGCGAGTATTGGGATGTCAAATATACTTGCGACATCAACCCCGAGAAAGCCATACACTCCCACGAAATAGCCCCCAATGCTATCTTCACCACCGACGAACGCGACATCTTCGACGACCCAGAAGTGCAGTGCGTCGGTCTTTTTGCATTGGCAGACACACGAGCCAGCCGCATCGAGAAAGCTGTCAAGGCAGGCAAACACGTCATCTGCGAGAAGCCACTCGCCTACAAACTCGAGGAAGAATGGGACGTCGTCCGTCTCGAAGAGACAACAGATAAGTTCTGCACCGTCAACCTCTACCTCCGCAACGCATGGTACACACAAGCCATGAAGGACTTCGTCCGCAGCGGAGAGATTGGAGAACTCGCCATCATTCGCATCTGCCACATGACGCCAGGACTCTCTCCAGGCGAAGGACACGAATATGAAGGGCCCTCGTTCCACGATTGCGGCATGCACTACGTGGATATCGCACGCTGGTATGCCGACTCGGAATACAAGACAGGACACGCTCAGGCCATCCGCATGTGGGACTACAAAGACCCCTGGTGGCTCCAGTGTCACGGCACCTTCCAGAACGGCATCGTCTATGACATCACACAGGGCTTCGTCTATGGTCAGCTCGCAAAAGACCAAACCCATAACTCCTACACAGAGCTCATCGGCAGCAAAGGCTTCGTCCGCATGACACACGACTTTAAGACGGCCGTCGTGGAAATGCATGGCGAACACATCACACAGCGCATCGAGAAGCCTTACGGAGACAAGAACATCGACCGCCTCTGCCAGCTCATGGGCCAAGCCATTCTCACTGGCATACGCCCCGACTCCCTACCCCGCTTCCGTGATGCCGCCATAGCAAGCGAATATGCCTGGAAGATGCTCGACAATGCACGCCAGCACGACCTCCCTGCAAAAGGCACACCCGAGGAACTGGAACAGATTCACTACCGACGCGCACACGCCACCGACGGATACGGACTGCTCGACCATCCTCACTACTTCGACGAATATTGTCACTAATCTATCACTCTTATATACCTATTAAATTATGACACATCAACTCTTTATTCCCCTCATCTTTGGAACACTGGGCGGTCAGGAAATTATCGTCATCGCCCTCGTCATCCTGCTCCTCTTTGGAGGCAAGAAGATTCCCGAACTAATGCGCGGCCTCGGAAAAGGCGTATCACAGTTCAAGAAAGGCATGAAAGACATTGAAGACGAAATCAATGCCGACCCCGAAAAGATTGACGAAACACAAAACAAATAACATAAGTTTAACCATCCAAACAGAAACATCTCTTATGAAAGACATGTCAAGAAGATCGTTCCTCAAGGCAGGAACCGCAGCAACCGCTGCTCTCGCAATGGCTCCAACCGACGTACTAGGCAAAGCTAAGGCAAAGAAGAATGTGCCAACAGGCAAAATCAAGCTCCTCGCCGTCGGCGTTGGCGGACGTGGTCACGCCGACATCAATGGCGTCACCTACAAAGGCAAGGGCGAAGTCTATGACGACATCGAGTTCATCGGCATGTGCGACGTGGACTTCAAGTATGCTAAGGGCGTCCTTGAAGAGTATCAGAAGCTCTTCCCCAACATGAAGGTTTACAACGACTACAAGAAGATGTATGCCGAGTTGCTGGATCAGGCTGATGCCGTTATCTGCGGTACTGCCGACCACACGCACGCCATCATCTGCGCAGAAGCCCTCGCTGCTGGCAAGCACGTTTACTGCGAAAAGCCTCTCACACGCACCGTCTACGAATCTCGTCTGCTCACCAAGCTCGCTGCTAAGGCTGGCGTTGCCACACAGATGGGCAACCAGGGTTCAAGTGGCGAAGGCGTGAACCTAACCTGCGAATGGATTTGGAACGGCGAAATCGGCGAGGTGACTCGTGTTGATGCCTTCACTGACCGTCCTATCTGGCCGCAAGGGCTGGAACGTCCCGAAGAGGTACACGAAATTCCCAGCACGCTGAACTGGGATGCCTTCATCGGCCCGGCTCCCAAGCGTCCCTACAACTCTATCTATCATCCCTGGAACTTCCGCGGATGGTGGGACTTCGGTACAGGCGCTCTTGGCGACATGGCATGCCACATCCTGCACCCCGTCTTCAAGGCTCTCGACCTCGGCTATCCCATCAAGGCTGAAGGCAGCTCCACTCCTCTTATGTCCGACTGCTGCCCCAGCGCACAGGTCGTTAAGCTGACATATCCCGCTCGTCCCAACCGTCCGAAGGTTGCAATGCCCGAGGTAGTCGTTACATGGAGCGACGGCGGCATCGTGCCCTTCCGTCCCGATGGGCTGGCTGTAGGCAAAGACCTCAACGTAAGCGGTGGCGGTGCTATCTTCTATGGCACGAAGGACATCCTCGTCGTTGGTTGCTACGGCGAGAAACCTTACCTCGTAAGTGGCCGTGTTCCCGACGCACCGAAGGTTTGCCGTCGTGTCACAGAAAGCCACCAGCGCGACTGGATCCGTGCCATCAAGGAAATCCGTGCCGGCAAGGCTGACTGGACAAAGACAGCTTCCGACTTCAGCGAGGCAGGTCCCTTCAACGAAATGGTTGCCATGGGCGTTGTAGCCACCCGTCTGCAAGGCCTGAACCAGACTCTGGAATGGGACGGCGAGAACATGCGCTTCACCAACATCCCCGAGAATGCAACAGTTCGCTCTATGTTGAAGGACGGCTTCTCCATCCACGATGGACACCCCACGTTCAACAAGACATATACCGACCCCGTCAATGCTCGCGAGTTTGCAGCAGAACTCATCAAGCCTAAGTATCAGAATGGCTATGTTCTGCCCGATATGCCTGCATAAGTAACACCATAGTTTACATCACAATGAAACTAAGAAACATCCTTGCCGCAGCAGTTCTGACTGCTGCGGCAGGCGTACAGGCACAGCCTCAGTACGTCGTTATAGAGAACCCTCAGGTTGACCTCAGCACGCTGAAGGTTGACAAGGACGGCTACTATGTCCTCTTCGATGGCTCAAGCCTCAACGGCTGGCGCGGCTACTGCAAGGACCATGTTCCCAGCAAGTGGAACATCAAGGACGGCGCTCTGCACTTCGATGGCCGCACGTCCAATGGCGAAGGTGGAGACATCATCTTTGCTCATAAGTTCAAGAACTTCGAGTTCGAAATTGAATGGAAGATTTGCGAAGGCGGCAACTCTGGCATCTTCTACCTCGGCAAGGAAACGGCAACCATCAACAATGATGCTCCCAAGACCGAGGAGACAAAGGCTTGCAACGTCACCATCACACAGACCATCGACAATCGTGGCAAGCTCAACTATCAGCCCATCTACATCAGCTGTCCCGAGTGCCAGGTACTCGACAACGAGCGTCATCCCGATGCAAAGCTCGGTGCAACCCTCGGAATTCGTCAGAGCACAAGCCTCTACGACATGATTGTCGCAAAGCCTCAGAACGCCAACCCTGCCGGACAATGGAACAAGGTGAAGATTGTCGTGAGGAACGGCAAGGTCACTCACTTCCAGAACGGCGTGAAGGTGCTCAGCTACACCTTGGCCGACAAGTCTTGGGTTGACCTCGTACAGACTTCCAAGTTCAGCCAGAAGAACTGGCCCCTTGCTTACGAAATCATGAAGGATTGTGGCAAGGATGCAGGTTACTTCGGCATGCAGGACCATGGCGACGAGGTTTGGTATCGCAACATCCGTGTCAAAGTGCTCAAGTAATACATTATTATATAATATAAGGTATAACTATGAAAAAGATTCTCATATTCATCTGCATTGCCGCCACCTTCCTTGGTTATGGCATCAATGCAGAAGCCAAGAAAAAGGAGATGGCTTTCCAGATGTATTCCGTCCGCGAGCTTATCGGCAATCCCGAAAAGTATGCACAGAACCACGAGAGCACGCTGAAGGCTCTGGCCAAGATGGGATACACGGCCATCGAAGCTGCCAACTATGGCGATGGCAAGCTCTATGGCATCTCACCCGAGCAGTTCAAGGCCGACATCGAAGCCGCTGGGATGAAGGTGCTCTCAAGCCATGTCGGTCACAACCTGAACGACGAAGAACTCAAGTCAGGCAATTTCGATGGTGCACTGAAATGGTGGGCACAGTGCATTGATGCACACAAGCGTGCAGGCATGAAGTACATCGTGAACCCCGGCGTCAACTATCCCAGGACTCTGGCAGAGGCAGACGTCATCTGCAAGTATCTGAACAAAGTTGGCGAGATGGTGAATGCTGCCGGCATGAAGTTTGGCTACCATAACCACTCGCATGAGTTTGGCAAGGTGGAGAACAAGGTATGGTACGACTACATGGTTGAGCACACCGATGCCGACAAGGTGTTCTTCGAGATGGACGTCTATTGGGCAGTGCGTGGACAGGTCAGCCCTGTCGAGTACTTCAAGAAGTACCCCGGCCGCTTCACAATGCTCCACATCAAGGACCACAAGGAATTCGGCGAGAGCGGTATGGTTGGCTTTGACGCCATCTTCAACAATGCTGACGTCGCCGGATTGAAGCATCTCATTGTCGAGCTGGAAGGAAGCAACAGGCCCAACATCCTGGATGGCATGAAGGTTTGTGCCGACTACCTCAAGGCCGCAAAGTTCGTCAAGGCAAGCTACGACAAGTAAATTTATCATTAATTCATAATTCTTAATTCATAATTCATAATTAAAAGCTACGCCTGATTGTCCGGCAGTGGAAACAATTATGAATTGTGAATTATGAATTATGAATTGCTTTCAGTTATGGAGATAGAAGACAAGAGCAAAGAACAGATAGAAGAGCAAGAGGTTCAAGAGGGAGCCATGTCCTTCTGGGACCATCTGGAGGTGTTGCGCTGGGCATTGTTCCGCAGTGCCTGTGTGCTGGCCGTCATCATGGTAGGCACATTCATTGCCATGCCCTACATCTTCGACCGTTTCATCCTGGCTCCCACAAGCAACGACTTCTTCACCTACCGCTGGCTCAATGCCATCGGCAGAGGCATCGTGAAGCTGTCGCCCGACTTCGATGTGCAAATCATCAACATCAATGTCGCCAGCCAGTTCATGACGCACATCTCCACCTCCATCTCGCTGGCTGCCATCATCGCCTTCCCCTATTTCATCTGGGAGATATGGAGGTTCATCGAGCCAGCACTCTTCGAGGACGAAGTCAAGCACCTGCGTCCCGCATTCCTGGGAGGCACAGTCATGTTCTACATCGGCTGTGCCATTGGCTATGCACTTGTCTTTCCATTCACCTTCAGGTTCCTCGTCGAGTACAACCTGAGCCCGAACATCACAAACCAAATCAACCTGCAAAGCTACATCGACAACTTCACGATGCTCATCCTCGTCATGGGCATCGTCTTCGAGATGCCTCTGCTGGCTTGGCTGCTTAGCCTGTTTGGCATCCTCAGAAAAAGTTTCCTGCGCGAATACAAGAAGCACGCTGTCGTCGTACTTCTCATTGCAGCTGCCATCATCACACCAAGTGGCGACCCCTTCACGCTGATGCTTGTTTTCATACCACTTTATGTGCTCTATGAGCTCTCAATCCTCGTCGTAAAGGACAAACCACAAAAAGAAGAGGTATAATGGGACTTTTCAACGTATCAAGCCTCATTTTTTACACACAAACCATGAAAGTGTGCAGGTTTTGGACATAAAATGCATAAAAATTTAAAGTTTTTCTTGCAGGATATCAAATAAAGTAATAAATTTGCAGCGAGTTTAAGTTAAAACTACTAAAGAAAAATAGAGAAAAGTAACAAATATCGTTAATCAATTGTTAAACAAATGAAAAAGATTACACTCGTTATTGCTATGTTCGCTATGGCAATGGCTTCCAGTGCACAGTACACTGGTCACAAGTTTTTCGACAACTGGTCAATTGGTGTTGAAGGTGGCGTAAGCACAAACCTCCACGATTGGGACAAGCCCAACGGCGGTGTTGCAGGCATCAACTTCACCAAGGGTATCACACCCGTTCTGAGTTTGGAATTCCAGGGTCAGGTTGGCTTCAACGACGACGCCAACTGGAACTGGGCTGTAAAGAGCGCAAACGTTGTTGACAATGTAAGCGTTTATGCTAACACCAAGATCAACCTCATGAACTGGTTTGGTGGCTACAAGGGTGCTCCCCGTCTCTTCGAGATTCAGGCTCGTGGCGGTGTAGGTTACACACGCTTCTTCTGGCCCAGCTTCGACGGCATCACAACAGAGAGCTCCAACGACCTGAACCGTTGCAACTTCAAGTTCGGTCTTGACTTCGACTTCAACCTTGGCAAGCAGAAGGCTTGGACCATCAGCGTTCGTCCCGCTGTCATCCTGAAGACCTCTCGCGACAACGACCCCGTTCGCTACTCTGGCGAAGGCATGGCAGTTGTATGCGACAAGGGTAATGGTTGCATCGCTTATGGCCACAACGCAATCGGTCAGATCACCGCTGGTGTTACCTATCACTTCAAGACCAGCAACGGCACTCACTACTTCACCGAGGTTAAGCCCGTCGAGGTTACCAAGGTCGTAGAGAAGACTGTTGAAAGACCCGTCGAGAAGGTTGTCGAGAAGGTTGTCGAGAAGGTTGTCACCAAGAACGTTGGTGGTGGCGTAACAGTTGAGTTCGCTCAGAACAAGGCTACTCTCAGCAACACTGCTAAGGCTAAGCTGAACACTATCGACAAGAGCGCTACTGTTGTTATCGACGGTTATGCTTCTCCCGAAGGTGCAAAGGCTTACAACCAGAAGCTCTCACAGCGTCGTTGCGATGCAGTCAAGGCTTATCTTGAGGATCGCGGCGTGAAGGTTGCCGGTGCAAATGCTCACGGTGCTGAAGGTGCTGAGTCTCAGCGTGTAGTTTACGTTACAATTAAGTAATCTGAACTAACTCCAATAACAAAACAATAACTTGGGAGCCCTGCCACATTGTGGCGGGGCTTTTTTTGTCTATTCTCAGCAGACCCATCTCGACTTCTGTATCCACACGAGAAACAAAACGTTTCCACACGAGAAACAAACCGTTTCCTCACGAGAAACAAAAAGTTTCTTCAGGAGAAACAAAACGGAAACAAATGTTAAATTGTATTTGATTTCTCGTGTAAACCCGTGAGTTCTTGCCATCAGTTATTTATGTTCATTGCTGTTCGTGGGGAATGTCTTAGATATTTTCCCCGGACACCAATATAAAAAAAAAGAGACACTGACCTGCGGACTGCGGCCAATGTCTCATAAAGCATGACGGAGCACTGCGTTCAGCAGAACTCCTGAAGGGATTTCTCCTTGATGACTTGCTTTGTCCTTTCCGTGTCGGACGTGCGGAAGACGAGGATGCCTTTGCCCGAGAGGAGGAAAGAGTACATGTAGGCTATGCTGATGCCTGCTTCGGCAAAGAGAGCCAGCACGCGGGCTGCCTCGCCTGGTCTGTCCTCAAGTTGGATGGCGAAGACGTCGGTGAGCGTTGCCGTGATGCCTTGCTCCTTCAGTACGATGAAGGCACGCTCGGCGTCGTCGCAGATGATGCGATAGATGCCAAAGTCCTGCGTGTCGGATATGGTGGAAGCAATAATCTGGATGCCTGCCTCCTTGAGCGCGTTGAGCACCGTGAGAAGGGTGCCACGCTTATTCTCGATGAAGATGGATAACTGTTTCATTGCGTCTGATATTTATTGATACACTTTACGTTTGTCCACGACGCGGACGGCCTTGCCTTCGCTGACGGGAAGCGTCCCCTTCGGCACCAACTTCACGATGGGCGTGAGCAGTATCTCGTCCTTCAGGGCATGGGTGACGCTCTTCGTGAGCGACTGCAAGCGTGCATAGTCGTCGGTAAACATCTCTGCCAACTCGACCTCGACCGTCATGTTGTCGTTGTCGTTATCGGTGGTAAGCGTAATGAGGTAGTTGCTTGCCAGCTCGGGGAACGTCATGAGGATCTTCTCAATCTGTATGGGGAAGATGTTCACGCCACGCAGTACCATCATGTCGTCACTACGGCCCTTCATACGGTCGAGGCGCACATGGTTGCGTCCGCAGGGACAAGTGCGGCCAAGCACACGGGTGAGGTCGCGCGTACGATACCTTATCAAAGGCATAGCCTCACGCTTCAACGTGGTCAGGACAAGCTCACCAATCTCGCCGTCGGGCACAGGCTCGAGGGTCTCAGGATTGACAATCTCGACGATGTAATAGTCCTCCCAGAAGTGGAGGCCGTTCTGCTCTTGGCACTCGAAACCGACGCCAGGGCCGCACATCTCCGACATGCCGAAACTGTTGTAAGCCTTCACGCCAAACATGTTCTCGATGCGCTGCCGCTGTTCCTCGGAATGAGGCTCGGCTCCGATGGCAAAGACGCGCAGTTTCGTGTCCTTACGCGGGTCAACGCCCTGCTCCTGCATCACCTCGTAAAGGCGCGTCAAGTACGATGGAACGGCATGGATGGCTGTCGTGCCAAAATCTTTGATAAACTTAATCTGACGCAACGAGTTGCCTGCAGCTGCTGGTACAGTCAGCATGCCAAGTCGTTCAGCGCCATACTGGAAACCCAGTCCGCCGGTGAACATGCCGTAGCCAGATGAATTTTGGAAGACATCGTCAGGACGCAGGCCTACCATCCAGAGGTTACGTGCCACTTGATTTGCCCACTCGTCGAGGTCATTCTTCGTGTGCAGGATGACGGTTGGGTTGCCCGTCGTGCCACTGCTAGAATGCAGACGAACGCAGTCGGTCAAGGGCACTGCAGCCAATCCGAAGGGATAGGTGTCGCGAAGGTCCTGCTTTGTGGTAAAGGGCAATTTGCGAATGTCAGCAGGCGATTTGATGTCCTCTGCCTTAATGCCCATCTCTTTGAACTTCTGGGCATAGAAAGGCACCTTGGCACATCTGTTGATTGTCTCTTGCAGACGCTCTGTCTGCAGTTTGTTTAATTCCTCCCGAGAAAGCGTTTCATACTCGGGATGAAGGTACGGAGATTTAACATCCATGGTCTTTATGGAATTGTTTGATTCGTTCTGTAAACAGTTGTTCTTGCTCGCGTCGGAAGAAGGAGGTACAGATGCGCACGCCTTGCTGCGTGGAGCCCATCGTGTCCAGCGGATAGACGGCAATGCCGCAGGTCATGAGCTCGCGCGTCAACTGCAGGTCATTCATGCCCGGGTACTGCACGGTGAAGTAGAAGCCGTCGGCCAGCGGAGCGCCCATATCGTTGTCATAGACGAGGTAGAAGCCGTTGGCCAGCAGCACATCCTTCATGAACTTGGCTCGGCGGCCGTACTCCTTCACGTCGTCAAGGAAGTTGTACTCGCCCTTGACGGCCGCTTCCATCAAAGCCGACATGGCGTGCTGCACGGAGTGCGTCGTGCCGCTGGAAAGCGTGTACATCAACCTGCCGACGAAGAAGTCGCCAAAGGTTGCCACGCCGAACTTCTCTTTCAGGGGAGCAAAGGTGCGGTGGAAGACTTTATCCGAGATGCAAGTCACGCCGATGCGCTGACCTGCATAGGAGAAAGCCTTCGACGCCGAAACCCACAGCACATAGTTGTCCGTGTAGCGGGCGACGGTGGCTTGGAAAGGCGGCTGGAAGGGATGCGAGAGGTCGCGACGGAAGTCCATGGCGAAGTAAGCAAGGTCCTCGAGGATGAGGAGGTCGTACTTCGTTGCAAGTCTTCCGATGCCTTGCAGCTCTTCCTCCGTGAAGCAGACCCAAGAGGGGTTGTTGGGATTGGAATAGACGATGGCGCAGATGTTGCCTTTCGTCACTATCTCCTCGAGCTTCTCCGTCAGGGCTTTGCCCCTGTAGTTATAGATGTCGAGAGCCTCGTGACGGAGGCCAATCACGTCGCATTGTGTTGTCTGCACAGGGAAGCCCGGCTGGATGAGCAGCACGGTGTCCTTCTGGCTTCCTGCGTATGCATGACGCAGAGCCATGAAGGTGGCAAACGTGCCCTGCATGCTGCCTGTCGTCGGCACACAGCCTTCGGGAGCAATGTCCACACCGATGAAGGCCTTCACGAAGTCCGATGCCGCCTTCTTGATGCGCGGGATGCCGCCATTGGGCGGATAGATGGTGGCACAACCGTTTTTGAGAGCTTCCGCCTCAGCCTTCAGGGCAATCTCCGAAGGTTGCAAACCCGGCACACCCATCTCCAGGTGAATAACTTCCTCACCTGTCTTCTCTTCAATCTGTCGGGAGAGGGCCTGTATGTCGCGAATGGTGGCTCCCGAGAAGTCCCCGAGCCCCATCGCATCGATGATGCTGCTTACTGTCTTGCTGTTTAATCCTTGATTCATAATTCGTAATTATAGCAAAGCTCTTATTGTCGGTGCAAAGGTAGCGAATTGTTTCCAAACAGCGAAACTTTGGGACTTGTTTTTGTCGGTTAAGGCGAACTTTTACCATTGATACACAGCAATGCGAAACAAAAGGAAGCCCCACCCACAAAGGATGAGGCTTCCCTATCGCTGTCGGAGCATGTCACTTAACTAATATCTTCCTCGTCGTGCCGTCGCTCATGCGGATGATGTTGATGCCACGCTGAGGTCTCATATTTGGTCGCCCTTGCGTATCAAAAAAAGATTTTTTCACTCTCATCCGTACTTGCTTTTGTACTCCAAATGCCATCTTGCGAATTCAGCCGGCAACTGCAATAAGGGAAAAGAAGGCATAAGAAAAGGGAACCAAGTTTGCTTGGTTCCCTTCAAGATGGTTTAGAGGTCGGACTTACCTTATAAACAATAGTTCGCGGTACTTGGGCAGGGGCCAGAGGCTGTCGTCGACGATGAGTTCGAGTTTGTCTATCTGATAGCGAATCTTGTCGAACATCGGGGCGATGGTGTCGTGGTAGGCTATGGCTTTCTGGTGCTCGTCTGCAATCTTATTGGCGACCTTACGGGCCTCAACGAGCTCCTCCACCAGTGTCTCGATGGTGGCAGTGCGCTCTGCTATCTCCTCGATGAGCTTGAGGTTGCGTGCATTCAGTTGGCTGGCCTTCTCCTTCGGGAATACGCCCGACATGCGCTCGACGTTCCTCAGCAGCTGGCTCTGATAGCTGGTGGCGACAGGAATTATGTGGTTCATGGAGAGGTCACCCAGTACGCGAGCTTCTATCTGAATCTTCTTGGTGTAGGTCTCCCACTTCACTTCGTTGCGAGCTTCCAATTCCTTCTTTGTCATCACGCCGAGGCTCTCGAACATACGGATGCTTTCCTCGTCGAGATAACGCTCGAAGATGACGGGGCAGGAAGTCTCTGTGTCCAGACCACGCTTTGCGGCTTCTGCCTTCCACTCGTCACTGTAGCCGTTGCCGTCGAAGCGGATGGGCTTGCAAGTCTTGATGTCCTCGCGGAGAACATCGATGATGGCGTGATAGGTGGCATTGTGTTCAGAATGCTCAAAATCCTTTGCTATCTCTTTGATGCGGGCATCTACGCGCTTCTTGAAGCTTGCAAGGGCTTCGGCAACGGCACTATTAAGCGTAATCATGGCGCTGGCACAGTTCGCTTCGCTGCCCACGGCACGGAACTCGAAGCGGTTGCCGGTGAAGGCAAACGGACTGGTGCGGTTGCGGTCGGTGTTGTCAATGAGCAGTTCTGGAATCTCTGGGATATCGAGCTTCATACCCTGCTTGCCGTCCATGGAGAAGAGGTCTTCCTTGTCGGCCTTCTCAATATGGTCAAGCAGTTCGGAGAGTTGTTTTCCGAGGAACGAGCTGATGATGGCTGGCGGCGCTTCGTTGGCACCGAGACGATGGGCATTGGTGGCCGACATAATGCTGGCCTTTAACAATCCGTTGTGCTTGTAGACGCCCATCAGCGTCTCGACGATGAAGGTGGCGAAGCGGAGGTTCTGTTCCGCCGTCTTGCCGGGAGCATGGAGCAGCACGCCTGTATCGGTCGAAAGGCTCCAGTTGTTGTGCTTGCCAGAGCCATTGATGCCAGCGAAGGGCTTCTCATGCAGGAGAGCGCGGAAGCCGTGCTTGCGTGCCACTCGTTTCATGAGCGACATGAGCAGCATGTTGTGGTCTACGGCGAGGTTCGTGTCCTCGAAGATAGGAGCCACCTCAAACTGGTTGGGAGCCACCTCGTTGTGACGCGTCTTGACAGGGATACCGAGCATCAACGCCTGTATTTCAAGGTCACGCATAAAGGCAGCAACGCGTTCTGGGATGCTGCCGAAGTAATGGTCGTCCATCTGCTGGTTCTTGGCAGAGTCGTGTCCCATAAGTGTGCGGCCAGTCAGGAGGAGGTCGGGACGAGCGGCATAGAGTCCTTCGTCCACGAGGAAGTACTCCTGCTCCCAGCCAAGATTGCTCGTCACCTTCTTGACAGCCGGGTCGAAGTAATGACAAATCTCCGTTGCAGCCACGTTGACGGCTTTCAGGGCACGCAGGAGGGGTGCTTTGTAGTCGAGCGACTCGCCGCTATACGATATGAATACTGTAGGGATGATGAGCGTGTCGTCGATGATGAAGACGGGGCTTGTCGGGTCCCACGCCGAGTAGCCGCGCGCCTCGAAGGTGCTCCTTATGCCTCCAGAAGGGAACGAAGAGGCATCGGGTTCCTGCTGAACGAGCAATTTGCCGCTGAACTCCTCAATCATGCCTCCCTTGCCGTCGTGCTCGATGAACGAGTCGTGCTTCTCGGCCGTGCCTTCCGTGAGGGGCTGGAACCAATGCGTATAGTGCGTCACGCCGTTCTCTTTTGCCCATGCCATCATGCCGGCAGCCACAGCATCGGCCACCTGGCGGTCGAGGCGGGCACCATTGTCGATGACATCTACCATTTTATCATAAACGTCCTTCGGCAGATACTTGTACATTTTCTCGCGGTTGAAGACATGCTTGCCAAAGTACTCGCATGGTCTTTCTGCTGGTGCTTTTACGTCAAGAGGCTTCTTCTTGAATGCCTCGCCGACAACCTGAAATCTCAAATCGTTTGCCATAATTGTGTTTTGTTAAAGGGTTAGAAATGCTTACATTTTGCGTCCTTTATGCTCATGTCGCAATCATTTTGCTTCAATCGCTCTGCAAAGGTAATACAATTTGTAACTATTCTCCAAATAAAACAAGCAGAATGTTACCAAAAGAGCGTATTTTCTTGATTTATGTCATTAAATATATCGATTAACTTACAACATGGAGTCAAAACGAACACAACGTCGGCCGTCAGCTCTTGCCATTTGACAGAATGTAAGCAAAAATGCCATTTTGCTTACACAAGCATTTTGAAGAGGCCGCCAAATTTCGACGAAAATGGTCTCAGGCAAGGTTTGGACCGTTTTTTCGAAGAAATGCGCTTAAATTAAATCCATACTGAGACACAACACGTTACAATTAATAATTAAGAAATAAGAATTAAGAATTGACAACTACACCTTACAGAACTGAGCTTTTTGATTCGTTTTTGCACACTTTTCGGCATAAGTTTTCGGTGAAAGAGACATAGGGAATTCGCAAACAAGGAGTGCCGTGTTGGTCAAATCGGTGTGCCGCGTTTGCCAACGCCCTACGCTGAGTTGTCAGATTCGGCATTTTGAGAGCCTCATTTCGGCGTTTTTTGTAGTGTGCAATAATAGCAAAAAGAAAGCAAACCATGCAGTCTGCTTTCTTTTTGTATAATTGTCCGCCTCCTGATTCAGGCGATTCCGTCTGCATGCTCTGGCGGCCGACAGGTCGGTTAGCTTGTCTTTGTTCTCCCTTGCCTTTGCTCGCCATGGATACGCATGTTCATCTTTTAATCTGAGTATGAACTTTGCAAATAATTCACAATTCTGTCTCCTTTCCATCCTGATTTGCACAAAACCACCTCCTTTTGAACCCAATTATAGCAGTTTTCGCACAAAAATCTTGAAAAGTTGCTTCCCTTTCTGCAAAATTCACTACTTTTGCATTGTGTTTCGTAAGAGACACGACATATTTGCTCAATCACTCTGCTGAACTGCGACCTCAAAAGAGTTTATCGAGCAAAACTAAATACACATTGGAGCTGCGCCATAGAGTGCAGATTTCTCCATAGTGTATTTAAGGTTGTCGCAGACCTAGCAGAGTGTATGGTGAGTCTGCACTCATTTTATATTCAGAGACTAGTGATAATTTGTTATTTACTAAAAACAAAAACGAATATGAATAAACTAAGAACTTTACCGATTGTACTATTCTGTATGATAGTTAATCAAGAGGCTTTATCTCAGAAATCTATTCAAGATTATGAGGCTGTGTGCGTATTGGATAAAAAAAGTTTTAGGCTTATCTTCTCGAGTATTGACTTTTACACATTTAGCGAAGATCTGGCTTTTGTCTCTTATAATGACAAATGGGGAGCTATAAACTCAACTGGTAAGTTGGTAATACCATTTAAATATGACTCTCATGGCGATTTTTCAGAAGGACTT
>FLNY01004386.1_pt1 | contig 38571 bp, 31 predicted proteins | sample 1140381 | NCBI WGS metagenome assembly FLNY01 (sample SAMEA3878172, study PRJEB12797) | bioreactor metagenome | biome: Moose rumen | place: Sweden | collected 2011-10 | reverse complement strand
ATCTACATTGAAAACGCTACAGCAATTGTGGATTTCATTGACAATACAGAGCGGATGATTTAAATTAACGTGAGTTCGGTTTAAGAATTATGCAATAAGTCTGCTCTTGTCAATGATTTCAATATTCAACGAGGGTTGCCTCTAAATTTATTCGCTTGTTAATTTATATGATTGCGGCCATACATAAAGTAAGGCCCTACGGTGGATGGGCTGCGGTACAACATTTTGAGGTGGGAGAGGTTGCCTTAAACTTCTTAACCCATTGAAACTATTTATATGATTGCGGCCATACATAAAGTAAGGCCCTACGGTGGATGGGCTGCGGTACAACATTTTGAGGTGGGAGAGGTTGCCTTAAACTTCTTAAACCATTGAAACTATTTATATGATTGCGGCCATACATAAAGTAAGGCCCTACGGTGGATGGGCTACGGTACAACATTTTGAGGTGGGAGGGTTAACCTTAAACTTCTTAAACCATTAAACTTCTTAAACCATTGAAACTTCTTAAACCATTGAAACTTCTTAAACTATTGAAACTATTTATATGATTGCGGCCATACATAAAGTTCCCACCCTTGAACTTAGCGTCTTCTGCTTCTGCTTCGTAACCTAGCCTTGCACAAGCCGAGTTCGGCGCCTCCTCATCACGTCAAATGTTATCAACATTTCACGAGCTGAGTTCCCTACGGTGGATGGGCTGCGGTACAACATTTTGAGGCGGGAGGGTTAACCTTAAACTTCTTATGCTATTGAAACTATGGAGAGGCTACCGGTATGGCATGTGGAAATGTCAGAAATGAAGGGAAAATTCTGCTGATCACTGGCAGCCAGAAGTTTTTTTCTGAAAAAAAAGTGAATGTATGTGAGAATTAGAATATTTTTGTTAACTTTGCTTTTTGGATAGTTGACAGTTGACAGTTGACAGTTGACAGTTGACAGTTGATAGTTGACAGTTGACAGTTGACAGTTGACAGTTGACAGTTGACAGTTGACAGTTGAATAGATTTTTAACATTATATATTTTTATTTAATAGCTATTAATTATGAAGATTGAGAAAATCGTAGCTCGTGAGATTCTTGACTCACGCGGAAATCCTACCGTAGAGGTAGATGTAGTACTTGAGAATGGTGTGCTCGGCCGTGCAGCTGTGCCATCTGGTGCATCCACTGGTGAGAACGAGGCTTTGGAGCTTCGTGACGGCGATAAGGGCCGTTATCTGGGTAAGGGTGTGTTGAAGGCTGTTGAGAACGTGAACACAGTGATTGCTCCTGCATTGAAGGGTGACTGTGTGTTCAACCAGCGCGCTCTCGACTATAAGATGCTGGCTCTCGACGGAACTCCAACGAAGAGCAAGCTCGGCGCAAACGCAATCCTCGGTGTTTCCCTCGCTGCCGCTAAGGCCGCTGCCAACGCACTTGGTATGCCTCTCTACCGTTATATCGGTGGCACTAACACTTACACACTGCCTGTTCCGATGATGAACATCATCAACGGTGGCGCTCACTCCGACGCTCCTATCGCATTCCAGGAGTTCATGATCCGTCCGATCAGCGCTCCGAACATCAAGGAGTCTATCCGTATGGGTGCAGAGGTGTTCCACAACCTCGCTAAGCTGCTCAAGGCTCGCGGACTTTCCACAGCTGTGGGTGATGAGGGTGGTTTCGCACCAGCTCTCGACGGTATTGAGGACGCACTTCAGATCATTTGCGACGCCATCAAGGCAGCAGGTTATGAGCCGGGTAAGGACGTGAAGATCGCAATGGACTGCGCCGCTTCAGAGTTCGCTACTCAGGACGAGGCAGGCAACTGGTGGTATGACTACAGCCAGCTGAAGAACGGCAAGAAGAAGGACCCTAACGGCAAGAAGCTCAGCGCTGACGAGCAGATCGCTTATCTTGAGAAGCTCATCACCGACTATCCTATCGACTCTATCGAGGACGGTCTGGACGAGAACGACTGGGACAACTGGGTGAAGCTCACAGAGCGTATCGGCGACCGCTGCCAGCTCGTGGGTGACGACCTGTTCGTGACCAACACCAAGTTCCTGGAGAAGGGAATCAAGATGGGCGCCGCTAACTCTATCCTTATCAAGGTGAACCAGATCGGTTCGCTCACTGAGACCCTCGAGGCTATCGAGATGGCTCACCGTCATGGCTACACTTCAGTGACTTCTCACCGTTCAGGCGAGACTGAGGACGCTACCATCGCTGACATCGCAGTGGCTACCAACTCTGGTCAGATCAAGACTGGTTCTATGTCGCGTACCGACCGTATGGCTAAGTATAACCAGCTCATCCGCATCGAGGAGGAGCTCGGCTGCGTAGCCAAGTATGCTTACAACAAGCTGAAATAATATCTCCATAAAGGATATTAAGTTTTCATGTATGTGCGGTTCTGTCTGAGAAGATGGAACCGCTTTTTTGTAAACGAAAACTTTTGTAAACGAAAACGAAAACGAAGACTTTTTGAAGGAAGAAGGAAGATGGAGGATGGAGGATGGAAGATGGAAGAGTTTTGTCATGCGGGTAGGGGAAAAGTCAATAAATTCTTGAAATTCATAATGGTGTTGCGGTGGTATGGAGAAATTTTCGTAATTTTGCGAAAACTAATTAACTAACGATTATGAAGAGAATCTTATCATTATTGATTTTGATGAGTGTGACGGTGGCGATGTCGGCCCAGCAGCTGGCGTTTCCTGGCGCCGTGGGATTCGGCCGTCATGCCGTGGGAGGCCGTTACGGAACCGTCTATCATGTGACTAACCTCAACGACAGCGGTACGGGCTCACTACGCGATGCCGTGAGCAAGTCGAACCGCATCGTGGTGTTCGACGTGTCGGGTGTGATCAATATCAGCAGCCGCATCACGTTCGCCTCCAACCTGTATGTGGCCGGACAGACCGCACCGGGAGAGGGTGTTGTGGTATATGGCGACGGCGTGAGTTTCTCCGGCGCCAACAACATCATCGTGCGCTATATGAAGTTCAGGATGGGTAAGAACGGCTCCTCCGGCAAGGATTGCGCAGGAGTGGCGAACGGCACGAACATGATATTCGATCACTGCTCGTTCGCCTGGGGTCTCGACGAGACCTTCTCCATCAACTGGGACAACAAAGGGTCGGCACCGATGCATATCACGTTGTCGAACTGCGTGGTGGGGCAAGGCCTGCTGTCGCACTCCGCCGGCGGACTGATACAGTCGGACTCCATCACCCTCTACCGCAATTTTTACTGCGACAACTCCACCCGTAATAATAAGGTGAAGGGAACGAGCCAGTATGTGAACTGTATCGTCTATAACTGGAAGGACGGCTGCTACCTGATGGGAGGCGACAGCAGCGGCAAGTCGTGGGTGAATGTCACCAACAACCTCTTCATCAACGGGCCGGCGGGAGGCGGCAACGCCATCACCAGCGGTAACAGCGACTTCAGCATCTATTCCCTGGACAACTGGCAGGACCGCAATGCCGACGGCGTGCTCAACCCATACGAGATTCCTCACAGCGAATACAGCGGAGGCCCTACCTTCGCCGCTAAGCCATATAACTATCCGGAACTGCCGGCATGGAAGTCGAGTGAGCTGATTGACTCACTGCTGCCCGATGTGGGTGCGTCGCTCCCTTACCGCGACCTCGCCGACCACCTGATGGTGCATCAGTGTAAGTCGTTCGGAAAGGAAGGGGCTATCATCTCCTCTGAGTACCAACTGCCGATTGGTGCGCCAACCAGCTGGGGCGTGAAGTCGTTTGCCAAACCAGCTGACAGCGACGGTGACGGTATGCCAGACGAGTGGGAGAACGCCAACGGCACTAATCCGTCGGCCAACGACGCGATGACCATTGCCGACAACGGCTATGCCAATATCGAGAATTATATCAACGGCCTGAACAAGGACAACCGTCCGCTGTTCCTCCGGGCTCCTCAGCAGTTTGCTTTCGACAGTTCCACAGACCACAGTATCACCCTCAGCTGGTATGACTTTACTGAAGGTGAGGACGGCTTCATCGTGGAGCAGCTCGTAGGCGGCAGCTGGACCGAGGTGGCAAGAGTAGGGGAAGGCTCGGAAGCCTACACCATGGACGGCCTGGAGCCAGGCGGCTCCTATCAGGTGCGGCTTTGTGCCTATGCTGGTGAGAACCGCTCCGACTACACCGCAACGCTGACTGTGAAAACACAGCCGAAGCAAGCTGATATGGTGGATGTCAACACATACGAGGCCGACTACACCTGGAACGTGGCGGACGGCGGATGGGACTTCGTCACCGCCAACTGGAAAGAGGGTGTGTATCAGGACGCCTCCAAGGTGTTGTTCTCACCGGAGGAGGGCGTGACCGTAAGCCTCGCCAGTGAGGTGAAGCCAGCTTCCACCGTGGTGAACTCCGCCACCGACGTGACCATCTCCGGCAGCGGCAAGATTGGCGGCGAGGGGTCACTCAACAAAGCCGGCAGCGGCACGCTGACCGTCAGCACTGCCAACACCTATACCGGTGCGACCGTGCTCCATGGCGGTACCTTCTCATTCAACAATCTGAAGAACGGCGACGAAGCCAGCGCCATCGGCGCCTCGTCGGAGTTCGGCCAGAACTGGATATGGGACGGCGGCATCTGGAACTATACCGGCGGCTCCACTTCAACCAACCGCAGTGCGAACATGTATGCGACGACCGAGTTCTCCGTGAACTCCAGCTCCTCCACCGTCACGATGAACGGCAAGGTGGAAGGCAGCGGCGACTTCATCAAGAGCGGTAAGGGCACGCTCCAGCCGTCGGCACCGTCGTTCTTCGCCTACGACGGCCAGACCATCCTGAAGGACGGCACTCTGAACCTGACCTATCTCAGCACGCTGAGCGACAAGAAGGTATATCTGGGCGACGGGAAGAATGTCAGCGCCAAGCTGGTGCTCGCCGGCGGCTCATTTGTGACGAAAGACGCCAACGACAACTACAGCGAATACTATATGCCGATCGAGGCGATGGAAGGGACCACCAGCGTGTTCCAGCCATACCGCAACTGCTATATCAAGAGCGCGTTCTCAGGCTCCGGCACCATCGAGTTCAAGACCAACTGGCTGCGCGAGTATTTCCAGGGCGACTTCAGCCAGTTCTACGGTCGTCTGATTGCCAACGGAACATCGTCGGATGCCCAGCTGATGTTGCAGAACCAGGGTATCCCTAACGGCGTGGTGCAGCTGAAAGGCACCATCCGCATGGTTTACTGGAACACCAACGGTGACCTGCATATCGGAGGAATCAGCGGACCGAGCGGCACCTACCTCTCCGGTTCGAGCAAGAACACGGCAGGACATAAGATGACCTGGCGCGTGGGCGGCGCGAACACCGACGAGCTTTTCGCCGGCGTGATTGACAACTGCGCCAGCAGCACCAACTCGAAGTATGACGGTGTGACCACCATCTACAAGGAGGGCAGCGGCGACTGGCGACTGACCGGCACAAACATATATACGGGTGAGACCTTTGTGGAAGGCGGACGCCTGTTTGTGAACGGCACCCACACCACCGGCGGCAACTACACGGTGAAAGACGGGGGTACGCTCGGCGGCCGCGGAACGGTGGGTTCGAAAGTGACCGTCCAGAACGGCGGTACGATCTATGCCGGCGACACCATCATCGGCACATCCTACAAGCTTACGATGAACAAGGGCGTGACCCTCAACAAGGGCGCCATCGCACGCTTCCCGCTCTACTACAACGGGACGGCGGCACGCAATAACCGCATGACCATCACCGGCGCCTTCGTGGTGAGCAACGCTGTGCTTGAACTCGACATGGACAAGGTGACAGCAGAGATGCCTGACGGCACCACCTTCACCCTCTTCAACTCGCTCGGCACCGTGACCGGAGCCGGCTTTGCCTCTATCGTGCCTGAGCGGCCGTCCGATCACCAGGAGTGGGATACCAGCACGCTGCTCACCGACGGCAAGCTCCGGGTGAAGAACAGCTATGCCAAGGGGGATGTGAACCACGACGGCAAGGTGGATATCAACGATGTGGTGGCGGTGATCAACCACATGGCAGGCGCTGCTGTCTGGCCTGACGCCAACGTGAACGGCGACTCAAACGGTACCGTGGATATAAACGACGTGGTGGCAATCATTAATATTATGGCTTCTTGACTTTGAACTTTGAACTTTGAGGTTTGAACTTTGAGGTTTGAACTTTGAGGTTTGAACTTTGAGGTTTGAACTTTGAATTGACTAATAGTTTCGAATTGATATAATTTGCGGGCGAATTGTTGCTAATTCGCCCGTTTTTTTGTAATTTTGCGTGAAATTATAAATTTTTCATTCAATTTTTGATTATGGCAGAGCAATTAGACTGGTCGAACCTGGGATTCGGCTATCACAGGACAGATTATAACGTGAGATGTTACTACCGCAACGGGAAGTGGGGAGAGATAGAAGCGTGCAGCGAAGAGACCATCCCTATCCATATGGCCGCTGTATGTCTTCACTATGGCCAGGAGGCGTTCGAAGGCTTGAAGGCCTACCGATGCCCCGACGGCAAGATCCGCCTCTTCCGTCCGGATGAGAATGCGGCACGTCTGCAGAGCACCTGCCGCGGTATTCTCATGCCAGAGGTGCCGACGGACCTGTTTGTCGAGATGGTGAAGAAAGTGGTGAAGCTCAACGAGCGCTTCATCCCGCCATACGAGAGCGGCGCCACCCTCTATGTGCGTCCGCTGCTGATCGGTACCAGCCCGCAGGTGGGTGTCCATCCTTCGGAGGAGTACCTGTTCCTGATTCTGGTCACTCCTGTGGGACCTTATTTCAAGGGAGGATTCGCCTCCAACCCATACGTGATTATCCGTGAGCACGACCGCTCGGCGCCACTCGGCACCGGCATATATAAGGTTGGCGGAAACTATGCCGCTTCTCTGCTCGCCAACAAGAAAGCGCACGACAAAGGCTATGCCTGCGAGTTTTATCTCGACGCCAAAGAGAAGAAATATATCGACGAATGTGGCGCTGCCAATTTCTTCGGCATCAAGAATAACACATACGTTACTCCGCTCTCCACGTCGATCTTGCCTTCCATCACCAACAAGAGCCTGATGCAGCTGGCCGAGGACTTCGGCATGAAGGTGGAACGCCGTCAGATTCCGGAGGAGGAGCTCGACACCTTCGAAGAGGCCGGTGCTTGTGGCACTGCGGCCGTGATCTCTCCAATCTCGTATATCGACGACCTGGAGACCGGCAAGCGCTACGACTTCGGCGAGGAACCGGGGCCGGTGAGCCGCCGCCTGTTCGAGCACCTGCGTAATATCCAGTATGGCATCGAAGAGGATAAGCACGGCTGGACGGTGATTGTGTAAAGAGTTGACGGTTGACAGTTGACGGTTAAAAGAGGTTAAGGTCAAGGTTAAGGACAAGGTTAAGGTTAAAACAATCATATATTATGGGAAAAGGAAAGTTGGCTAAGTTTGCGGAGATGGAGCAGAACCCGTTGGTGGTTCAATGTCCGTTTTGGGTGTTGAAGCAAGATGGATTTGCGATGCGGGGAAGATGGAACGAAGAATTTTTTCACAATCCGAATCCGATTGTGTTGGAGTTGGGTTGTGGCCGTGGTGAATATACCGTAGGGATGGCCCGCCGGTATCCCGACAAGAACTTCATCGGTGTGGACATCAAAGGTGCGCGTATGTGGCATGGTGCCCGGACTGCGCTGAAGGAAGGAATGCCGAACGTGGGTTTTCTGCGCACGAGCATCGAGTTTATCCATGAGTTCTTTGCCACAGATGAGGTGAACGAGATATGGCTTACCTTCTCCGATCCTCAGATGAAGAAAGCCACGAAACGCCTCACCAGCACCCATTTCATGGTCCGTTACCGCCAGATGCTGACCGACGGGGGTCTGATACACCTGAAGACCGACTCTCCGTTCCTTTTCACTTATACATCTGTCATGGCAGAGAAGAACGGGCTTCCGGTGGTGGCTTGCACGGACGACCTCTATCATGAGGCTGACCATACGGCTTTCGATGAGTCGCTCACGTCAATCCAGACTTATTATGAGCAGATGTGGCTTGAGCGTGGAATGACGATCAAGTATGTCTGTTTCAAGTTGCCTCGGGAGGGTGAGCTGACGGAACCGGACGTGGAGATTCCGGTGGATGGCTACCGCAGCTACCATCATGAGGTGAGAAGTACGAAGGAGTACAGGGTTTAATAGTTGAAAGTTTAAGGAGTTTAATAGTTTAAAGTTTAAAGTTGAAAGTTTAAGGGGGTAAGGGGTTAAAATAAAAAAATCGGCATCAATTGATGCCGATTTTTTGTGTTTATTGTCTCATGTCGAGTTTGAGGTAGAGCTCGTCGAGCTGTTTCTGGTCGAGTGGCGCCGGTGCGTCGAGCATGACGTCGCGTCCGGAGTTGTTCTTAGGGAAGGCGATGCAGTCGCGGATGGTGTCGAGTCCTGCGAAGAGGCTCACCCAGCGGTCGAGTCCGTATGCCAGTCCTCCGTGAGGCGGCGCTCCGTATTTGAATGCGTTCATCAGGAATCCGAACTGCTCCTGTGCTTTCTCAGGTGTGAATCCGAGAATCTCGAACATCTTCTCCTGCAGCTCAGGGTCGTGGATACGGATGGAGCCGCCTCCCACTTCCACTCCGTTACATACCATGTCGTAGGCATCGGCACGCACGGCAGCCGGGTCGGTGTCGAGCAGGTGGATATCCTCGTCCATCGGATGGGTGAACGGATGGTGCATGGCCATGAGGCGCTGCTCCTCGTCGCTCCACTCAAACATAGGGAACTCGGTGACCCAGAGGAGCGCGAACTTGTTTTTGTCGCGCAGACCCAGACGCTCGCCCATCTCCAGACGGAGCTCGCAGAGCTGCTTGCGCGTCTTCATGGCGTCGTCGCCCGACAGGATGAGGATGAGGTCGCCAGCCTGGGCACCCATCTTCTCCTTCAGCCGCAGGAGTGTGTCCTGGTCGTAGAACTTATCGACGGAGGATTTCACGCTGCCGTCGTCCTGCACACGAGCGTAAACCAGTCCTTTGGCGCCGATTTGCGGACGTTTCACGAAGTCGGTGAGCTGGTCGAGCTGCTTGCGGGTGTAAACGGCGCATCCCGGTGCGCAGATACCGCCGATATAGGCAGCCTGGTCGAACACAGGGAAGGCACCCGTCTTGAGGATGTCGTCGAGTTCCACGAACTCCATTCCGAAGCGCATATCCGGCTTGTCGCTTCCAAAGCGGCGCATGGCCTCAGCCCACGGGAGTCGGAGGAACGGTCCGTCGAACTCCACGCCGCGCAGCACTTTAAACAGGTGTTTTGCCATGCCCTCGAATGTCTGGATGATATCCTCCTGAGTGACGAACGACATCTCGCAGTCGATTTGTGTGAACTCCGGCTGACGGTCGGCACGCAGGTCCTCATCGCGGAAACATTTCACAATCTGGAAATAGCGGTCGAATCCCGACACCATGAGCAGCTGCTTGAGCGTCTGCGGACTCTGTGGCAGAGCGTAGAACTGTCCCGGGTTCATGCGTGAAGGCACCACGAAGTCGCGCGCACCCTCCGGAGTGGAGCCGATGAGCATCGGTGTCTCCACCTCGAGGAATCCGATGTTGGAGAGGTAGTTCCTCACCTCCATGCACATACGGTGGCGCAGTTCGAGGTTCTTCCTCACGGCAGTGCGGCGCAGGTCGAGGTAGCGGTATTTCATTCTGATGTCGTCGCCACCGTCGGTGTTGTCCTCGATGGTGAACGGCGGTATCTCGCTGGCATTGAGCACAGTGAGTTTGTCGGTGATGATTTCGACGTCGCCGGTTGGGATGTTCTTGTTCTTGCTGTAGCGTTCGTTCACTTTGCCCTCCACCTGGATGACAAATTCCCTGCCCAGCTTGTTGGCTGCCGCGCAGAGCTCAGCATTGGTCTCTTCGTTAAACACCAGCTGTGTGATGCCGTAGCGGTCGCGCAGGTCGATGAAGGTCATGGCGCCCATCTTGCGGACGCGCTGCACCCATCCTGCGAGGGTGACGTGCTCACCGACATGGCCGATGCGCAACTCACCGCATGTTTTTGTTCTATACATAGTTTTATTTTTTAAGTAATGAGTAAGCGTTTTCTTTCCGGATATTCCGGTGGTTCCGGGCTTTCCGGGTTTAGAACGGCAGTCCCACTGCGAAGTGGAAGGTGAAGTCGTCCTTGAAGTTAGGGTGGAGCAGCGGGTAGTGGTCCTTTCCGCTGTATGCCGGATCGACTGCCTTCATGCCCGCGTCGAATCGGAGAGTGAAGAAATCGAGTGAGAGTCGCAGTCCTAGTCCGTAGCTGAATGCGATCTGTTCGAGGAACTTGTTGAACCGGAATTCGCCGTTGGGCTGGTCGTGGTATTTCTTGATGGTCCAGATGTTGCCGCCGTCGATGAAGAGCGCGCCGTTGATTTTCCAGAAGAGGAATGTGCGCCATTCGATGTTGAGGTCGAGCTTGATGTCGCCGCTCTGATTGATGAAGTTGATGGTGTGGTCATGGCTCTTGTAGGCACCCGGCCCGAGCGACCGCACGCTCCATCCTCTCACGCTGTTGGCACCTCCGGAGAAGTAGCGTTTCTCGAAAGGCAGCACGCTGCTGTTGCCATACGGTATGGCGATGCCGAATCCAGCCCTTATGGCCACGGAGTTGCTGTGGTCGATGACGATGCTCTTGGCGAACTCGAAGTCTCCCTTCACATACTGCGCATAGGCGATGCCGCAGAAGGTGCGGTGTCCCTGGTTGTCGCGCTTGCCTCCGAAGATGGATGTATAGCCGTTGAGCAGGTTGCCCGATGTCTCGATGTTACCGCGTAGGACGTAGGCGTTCTTTCCGTAGGTGGAGATGACGTTCGCCCCCAGTGAGTTATATGTGAAGCTGAATCCCAGCTTGGTGATGAGGATGTTCTCGTAGTTGTACCGTAGGATGGAGTTCTGTCGTCCGATGGAGTCGAGGTACTGCTCCTTGAATGTGGACGATATCCACGGCATGTTGATGTAGTTGACCTCGAGCAGGTCGAACCGGTTCTGCACCTTCGTGTCGAGGCTCTGCCATCGGTAGCGCCATGCGGCGGTAAGCACACGCCGGTTGAATTCCGGACGGTCCTGGTAGTTATACTGTGCCGCTATCTCCGATGTGGCCTTATGGCTTGCCCCGAACTTCTTCTTCACGTATGGCAGCAGGAATCCCGGGAATCCGAGCCTTAGCTCGCCTCCGATCTCCTTGTAGCTGTTGCCCTCGTAGCCTTCCAGTCCGGTGATGGCTTCGTAGGCTCCTCGTATCTTGAAGGTGAGCGACTCCGACCCTTTGAAAAAATTGCGGTGCTGGTAGGTGGCGGAGAGCGCAGCTCCGAGGTCGCCTGCCGTGTTGGTTCCTTCGAGGTCGAATCCCACGGACTGCGGCAACGCCCGGTTGACGACGATGTCGCAGGTGACGCTGTCGCGGTCGTTGTTAGGCGTGAGCCGTATGTTGGAGTAGGCTACGGCGCCGAGGCGTGTGAAGTTGTTGTAGGTCATGGCCTGTGCCTCGTCGTTGTAGAGTTCTCCCGGCTGGAAGATGGTGTTGCCGGTGAGGAGGCCGGGCCTGAACTGGAGCTTCCCGTTGTGGATGATGTTGTAGCCCTCATGGTGTATGGTGTCGGTGGTTCCCTCCCTGTTCATATCGACGAGGAAGTTCACGTCGCTGATGTGGTAGATAGGGTGGGGTTCGGGCTGTGACTCTGCGTCCTCAATATGGAGGGGTATGTGCATGGTGAGGTTCACGTCGCTGCTACCGATGAGAGTGTCGGCCACGAAGGTGATGTACTCCTTGTTGAACTTGTAGTATCCGATGTTTCGCAGCCGTTTGGTGATGCGTTTCCGCTCCTCGTTGAGCACGTCGATGTCGAGCGGTGCGGGCGGTTTGATAAGGCTGTTCATGGTGTCGTCGCCACAGATGAGTTCCCGGAGGATGGAGTCTTCAACCTCTCGCCGAGTGTTGCGAATGTGGTAGCCGTTGCCGGGATTGACCACATAGGTGAGTACCGCCTTCTTCTTCTCCACCTGGATGAGGGTGTCGATGGATGAGTGGATATATCCTGCGTTGCCCAATACGTCTTTCATGTCTCTGATGGTGGCGCTGACCTTAACCGTGTCGATGAGCACGGGCGGTTCGCCGATGTTGCGGAGAATGCGTGCGCGCTTGCTGTCGCTGCCCGGCTTTGTGGCGCAGTAGATGCGCATGGGGATTTTCACGCCCACCCACTTGGTGTTGGGTGACTGCTTGACGTATCCGCTCAGCTGCAGGCGTTTCGCCAGGTCGGGGTCTTTCGAGACGACTTCCACCTTCTTGAGGTAGAGGCTTTCGTCGGGTATATACTTGTCGATGGAGCATGCGCATAGCAGCATGCACATCAACAGGAGTGTGAATATGTTGGTTGAAATCTTCAATCTTGAAAGTTTTTGCAAAGATAGTGCAAAAATTGCAAAAAAATAAATAAAAAAGTATATTTAGATAATATAGGATGCACCTCGGCATAAAAAATAAATTTTGGATTTATTTTGTTCTGCACTCGGTTTTCACTATATTTAGATAATATAGGATGCACCTCGGCATAAAAAATAAATTTTGGATTTATTTTGTTCTGCACTCGGTTTTCACTATATTTGCACAAACGTTGTACAAAAACAAAGGGATTGCCGGCACTTATGATTAGTAAGAACAAGTTGAAATTCATCCGTTCGCTGGAGCAGCGGAAATACCGCAGGGAACATGGCGTGTTTGTGGCAGAGGGTCCGAAGACCGTCGGTGACATGATGGGTGCGTTTGAATGCGTTTATCTGGCCGCCACCGGGGAGTGGCTGTTGAAGCACGATGTGCCAGATGGGGTAGAGGTGGATGAGGTGAGCGACGATGAACTTCGCCGTGCCAGTTTTCTCGACCACCCCCAGCAGGTGCTGGCATTATTCCGCATTCCGGTCTATGACTTCCATGTGCGCTGCACGGAACTGGAGCTTTGTCTGGCGCTTGACAACGTGCAGAATCCCGGCAATCTGGGCACGATTATCCGGTTGGCCGACTGGTTCGGTATCGAGCGTGTGTTCTGCTCCCGCGGCACAGCCGACTTGTATAATCCGAAGGTGGTGCAGGCTGCAATGGGTAGCATGGCCCGTGTGAAGGTGCATTATGTGGATTTGGCTTCGTTCCTGGCCACATTGCCAGCGGGCGTTCCTGTGTATGGCACGTTTCTTGACGGGGAGAATCTCTATGGGGAGACGCTTGGCAGCCATGGCGTGATTGTGATGGGTAATGAGGGCAACGGCATCTCTGATGAGGTGGCGCAGTATGTGACCCACCGGGTGACGATACCGAATTATAATCAGCATGATGATGGGGCGGACTCGCTGAATGTGGCGGTTGCAACGGCGGTGGTATGCGCGGAGTTCAGGAGACGGATACTTTAAAAGGTTTCAATGATTCTTGTTCACACAGAAATCACAAAAAAAACGAAAACTATTTTTTTCGAACACGAATAGCACTAATATTACGAATATTTTTTTATATCAAGAATTGGAGAATTAGAGATTTTTTTTCCTTATTTCCTTCTTTCCATAGACAGTATCAAGAATTGCAGGAATTAAAGAATTACTCCTTCTTTCCTTTATTCCTTAAAACCATTTTTACCCAGAAAGAGGTCATGCGGATGGCGTAGGTGACGGGGGAATTAATCTTCTTCGATTTCTTCGAGGAGTAAGGCGATGTCGTTTTTGATGTGGAAGGCTTTGCCTTCGTTGATGCGGATAGTTCCGCCGAGCCATTCGGTCATGGCTATTTCTCCTTTGAGCGGGTAATAATTCACCACGCGTTGTCCGATGATTTCGACAACGTGGTTGGGGAGTGTGCGCTCTCCGATTTTTATGTAATTAGCTGCTACTCGGCGCATGGTGGTTTTATAAAGAATGCAGGGAATGCAAAGACGTCTGATATTTACGATGTACGGTTTATGGGGAAGGTGAAAAGGGGTAAGTGAAGGTAGATGTGGAGAGGAGCCTGAAGGTTTAGCGCCGGTTGGCAGGAGCGATTTGCAGCTGCTGGCGTGGCTGCTGACGTCGCATCGGCTGAGGCTGGGTGTTTCGTCCTTTCTGCACAGACTGACGGCGCTGGGTAGGCATCGGAGCCGACGGGCTGGACGGTGCACGCTGCAGCCGGATGTCCTCCACTTCGTTTCTTCGTGTGCCGGCAGGCTTCGGAGCATTGGTCCGCTCAGGCACCTTTTCCGAGAGTTCTACGGATGGAATATCCGGGTTCTCCTGCATCTGAGGCTGGTTGTCGATCACGATGCTGTCGGCAGCCGTGCTGTCAGTGGCGGTGGTGTCAACCTTCTCTTCAATATGCATACGGACGAGCGAGATACCGTTGATCACGCAGAGGCTCTTTGCCGCCTGTTCGGCCTTATAGTAGAAATAGCCGCTGATTTCCTTGATGTCCTGGTCGGTTGACTGGCTGAGGTCGATCCGCTGTATGTTGGACATGCGCGTCTCGTTGATCTGGCTGAAAGTCTTGCCGTCGGCAGTGTGGATTGTCAGACACATATAGAGGATGCTCCGTATGCTCTGGTCTTCCTTCACGAATTTCACGTCGGCATTGAAGATGAAACGGTCGTTCTTGCGGTAGCTGCTGTCGGCCTTGAGCGTAAACTGCTCCACGCACTGTGTGTTTTCCGGACGTAGCACGATGAGCGGTGCGCCCGACCACAGGTTGGTGGTGTCGCCACCTTCGTCGTAAATAGACGACATGTTGGAAGTACCTACGGTGGCCTGCATTTCCTCGTCTTCCGCCTTCAGCCGCTTCTCCAGGTTCTGGTATATCTTCTGCAACTGATCGGGATGCTCGCAGTACCAAATCATGGCGGAGTCGAAAAGCTCGGAAGTGAGGTGGTGTTTCTCAAGCACATAGAGCATACACTCCTCTCCGTTGAGGCTGCGATGGTCCACCCCCATGTTCATGATGGCCTGTGCCTTGTGGTAGTCGTAGAGAATGCGCTCCATCTTGCCTTTCGACGGCACTCCCCCCGGCCTGTTGTCGCAGGCGGCTGTAAGCAGAAGCATGAGGATGACAATGATGGCGTTGCGCATTGCTTTTTTAAAATCAGGAATTAGGAATGAGGAATTAGGAGTCAGGAATTGGCTTCAGGGGAAGCGGGGGGCTTATCGTCGAAATTGACGGATAGTTCTTTGTGGTAGAATATAAATGTGGCTACGATGGAGCAGCTGATGACAGCGTCGGCGAAGTTGAAGATGGCAGAGAAGAAGGTGCAGTGCTCTCCAGCCTCTGGAATGAGAGGAAGCTGGTTGACCCATCCCCAGTCGGGCATGTCCCACTGGAAGAGCGGGAAATAGAACATATCGACCACGCGTCCGAGCATGAAATCCTCATAGCCCTGACCCATCGGAACGAACTGCGCCACTTCTGGCGGGAACGGGCTGTTGAACCAGAGCCCATAGAAAAGGCAGTCGATGATGTTGCCTGCCGCTCCGGCCAATATGAGTGAGAGGCAGACGATATAGCCCGTGGAAGCGCCTTTGCGTATCTGCCGGATGATATAGAACGATATGAGGGCGACGGCGAGAATGCGGAAGCTGGTGAGGAAGTATTTTCCACCCAGCTCCCATCCGAACGCCATGCCGTTGTTCTCGATAAAGAAAATCTTGAACCAGCCGGTCACGTCGATTTTCTCACCCATGTACATGTGGGTCTTGACAGCGATTTTGATGGTCTGGTCGATGACCAGTACTGCCAATATGAGTGCCGCCGAGAGTATGTATTGCTTTTTTGCTTTGCTCATCTTTCCGGATGCTGGGGCCTCAGGCTTTCACCACTCTGATGGCTGACTTGATACCGTCGATATCGATCTCCTGTCCGTCGCTCACCTCTCCTGTCTGCAGGCTGTTGGCAAGCACCTGGCTGCTGATATAGCTGCTGAAGCTGCTGACGGCAGCCTCAATCTCCGGCGTAGGGACCACGGTAACCTCGATACGGTCGGTGATCTCGAATCCCGACTCCTTGCGGATGCCCTGGATACGCTTGATAATCTCGCGAGCCACTGCCTCGTTCTTGAGCTCAGGGGTGATGGTGATGTCGAGCGCCACGGTGAGTGCCCCCTCGTTGGCCACGGTCCATCCCGGGATATCCTCGGAGATGATCTCCACGTCGGCCAGCTCGATGAGTGCTTCGCCACCGTCGATAGTGAGGCTTACCTGCCCCTGCTTCTCCAGCTGGGCAATCTGCTCCTGTGTCATCTCGTTGACAGCCTGGCTCACGCTCTTCATCTGCTTGCCAAACTTCTTACCCATCACACGGAAGTTGCACTTCACCTTCTTGACGAGCATGCCGTCGCCGTCGTCGACGAAGGCCAGCTCCTTTACGTTCACCTCGTCGAGGATGAGCTGCCTCATCTGCTCGATCCGTTCTCTCTGGAGTGGATCGGACACAGGGATGGATATCTTCTGCAGCGGCTGACGCACAATGATCTGCTCTTTCTTGCGGAGCGAGAGCACCATGGATGTGATGTTCTGTGCCATCTCCATGCGGTTTTCCAGCTCGGCGTCGATGAGGCTGTCGTCGGCTTTCGGGAAGCGAGCCAGATGTACGGAGCATACGTCGTCGCGGTGTGTCACGCTGTTAAGGTCGTTGAAGAGCCGGTCGGCGAAGAATGGTGAGAACGGTGCGATAAGTCTGGCGAGCGTCTCCAGGCAGGTGTAGAGGGTCTGGTAAGCCGAGAGCTTGTCGTCGTCCATGTCGCCACCCCAGAAACGTTTGCGGTTGAGCCGCACATACCAGTTGGAGAGATTGTCGATGACGAATGTCTGGATGAGACGTCCGGCACGTGTCGGCTCGTAGTCGTCGAGACTCTCCTGCACCTGCTTCACGAGTGAGTTGAGCTCGGAAAGTATCCAGCGGTCGATTTCCGGCCGTTCCTTATAGTCGATGTCTCTCTGGCTGTAGTCGAATCCGTCAACATTGGCATACATGGTGAAGAAGGAGTAGCACTGGAAGAGTTTTCCGAAGAACGTGCGGCTCACTTCCTCCACGCCAGCCTGGTCGTATCGGAGGTTGTCCCACGGCTGTGAGTTGGTGAGCATATACCATCTGACGGCGTCGGTTCCGTAGTTTTCAATATCGTCGAACGGATTGATGGCATTGCCAAGACGCTTCGACATCTTCAGTCCGTTCTTGTCGAGCACGAGACCGTTGGAGATGACTGCCTTGAACGACACGGAGTCGAACACCATCGTGGCGATGGCATGGAGGGTGAAGAACCATCCGCGAGTCTGATCCACACCTTCGGCGATGAAGTCGGCCGGATAGACCTCTTTCTTGTCGAAAATCTCTTTGTTCTCAAACGGATAGTGGATCTGTGCGTATGGCATGGAGCCGGAGTCGAACCACACGTCGATGAGGTCGGGCTCGCGGGATAGTACGTTGCCTGCTTCCGACACGAGCTTGATGTCGTCGACATACGGGCGGTGGAGATCGATGAGGCTATAGTTTGCGTCATCCATGTTGCCTGGTACGAATCCTTTGTCCTTGAGCGGGTTGGACTGCATGACTCCTGCCTTCACGCTCTTCTCAATTTCGTTGTAAAGCTCCTCCACGGATCCGATGCAGATTTCCTCGCGGGTGTCCTTGTTACGCCAGATTGGCAGCGGTGTGCCCCAGTAGCGGGAACGGCTGAGGTTCCAGTCGTTGAGGTTCTCAAGCCATTTGCCGAAGCGTCCGGTTCCGGTGCTTTCCGGTTTCCACAGGATGGTCTTGTTGAGCTCGAACATACGGTCTTTGAGCGCTGTGGAGCGGATGAACCAGGAGTCGAGCGGATAGTAGAGCACCGGTTTGTCGGTACGCCAGCAGTGCGGGTAGTTGTGCACATGCTTCTCGATACGCAGTGCCGTACCCTCGCGCTTCATCTCCATGCAGATGACGATATTGAGGTCTTCAGCCTTGCTGGCCGCTTTCTCGTCGTATTTGCCGCCCTCGTTGAACTTCGGGTCGTAGGCGTTCTTCACGTAGTCGCCGGCATGGTTGGAATAGGCCTCGACATTGACACACTTGCCGACAAACTCGTCGGCCAGGTCGTCGATGACATAGTATTTGCCGGTGAGGTCCACCATCGGCCGGGTCTCACCGCCTTTGTTGATGAGGAAGAGCGACGGGATTCCTGCCGCACGTCCTACTCGCTGGTCGTCGGCGCCGAAGGTAAGAGCGATATGGACGATGCCCGTACCGTCGTCGGTGGTGACGTAGTCTCCCGGGATGACTCTGAATGCCGCCTCGCTCATCTCCACGAACTGGTCGTTGCCCACGGTGAAGATGTTGTTGGGGTGGGTCTGTGCAAACTGCCGCACGAACTCAGGACTGTTGGCGTCGATGCGCTCACATGGCTTCACCCACGGCATGAGCTGCTGATAGCGCATACCGAGCAGGTCGGCGCCTTTGTAGTGGCCTACGATGCGGTAAGGGAGTACCTTGTCGCCCGGCCGGAACTCATCCATCGGCGCCTCTGCCCCTTCCGGCTTGAAATAGGCACCGACGAGCGCCTCTGCCATGATGAGGCTGAGTTTCCCGCCGCTATACTGGTTATAGGTCCGCACACATACATAGTCGAGCTTCGGCCCCACGCATAGAGCCGTGTTTGAAGGAAGGGTCCACGGTGTGGTAGTCCATGCGATGAAGCATGGGAGTCCCCACTGCTCCATCTCCGGCTTGGTGTCGATGGCCTTGAAGATGGCAGTGACGGTGGTATCCTTCACATCTCGGTAGCATCCCGGCTGGTTGAGCTCATGACTGGAGAGTCCGGTGCCAGCCGCCGGTGAGTATGGCTGAATGGTGTAGCCCTTATAGAGTAGGTCTTTCCGGTAGAGCTGTTTGAGCAGCCACCAGAGAGTCTCGATATATTTGTTGTCGTATGTGATGTAAGGATGCTCGAGGTCCACCCAGTAGCCCATTTTCTCGCTCAGGTCGGTCCACTCGTTGGTGTACATCATCACGTTTTTGCGGCATCGCTCGTTGTATTCCTCGATGGATATGGTCTTGCCGATGTCCTCCTTGGTGATACCCAGCTCTTTCTCCACACTGAGCTCCACCGGCAGTCCGTGGGTGTCCCATCCAGCCTTGCGCCTCACCTGGTAGCCCTGCATGGTGCGGTAGCGGCAGATGGTGTCCTTGAGACTGCGTGCCATCACGTGGTGAATGCCAGGGTGTCCGTTGGCTGATGGGGGACCTTCATAAAAAATAAATGACGGGCATCCTTCCCGTTCTGATACACTTCTGTGGAAGACATCCTGTGCCTTCCACTCTTCTAATACTTCCTTGTTGATCTCACTTAAATTCAGTCGTGAGCGTTCTGCAAATTTCATAAATATCTGTCTTGTTATCTTTTTACCTGACTATTTGTTAAAGTTCGATGCTGAAGGTTTTGTAGAACTCAGCGTTTTCGATTTTCTGCTCTTTGTTGCAATAATGGCATTTCATGATGCCGTTCGGCTTGTCGATGACATGGAAATAGCTGCGCATCGGCTCGTTGTTGGAGATGCAGACCGGATTGGCACATTTCACAATGTTCTCCAGCGTTTCCGGAAGCCGTACCTCTTTTTTCTCCACCACTTCATAGTCGCGTATGATGCAGAGGCGTATGTTTGGACACACCACTGCCAGACGACTGATTTCGTCGTCGGTGAGCATGCGGTTGGCGATTTTTATCATGCCTTTCTTGCCTATTTTGTTGCTGCTGAGGTTGTTTCCGATGAGTACCGGCTCATCGAAGGTGCGTAGTTTCAACAGGCTGGCCACCGTGAAGAGTTTATTGGTGGGGATATGGTCGATCACGGTTCCGTTTTCCAGTGCCGCTACTAACAGGTCTTTACGTTTTTCCATCGCTACTTTTGTGAATTAGGAATGAGGAATTAAATGATTGATTTGTCGTTTTTGAGGTCGTCGAGAGTGATGCCGAGCACGTCGCAGATGAGAGCCTCGCGTGCGAAGAGTCCGTTGCCGGCCTGCTGGAAATAGTAGGCATGCGGCGAGTCGTCGATGGAACGTTCGATTTCGTTGACGCGGGGTAGTGGGTGTAGGATTTTCATATTCTCGCGACATTTGCTGAGCATCTCTTTCTTGAGGATGTAGGCGTCTTTCACCCGTTCAAATTCCATGAGGTCGGTGAACCGTTCACGCTGAACACGTGTCATGTAGATGATGTCGGCATCTGCAATGGTGTCGGCGGTGAAATCCTGCTGCTCGATATACCTCACACCCTTCTTTTCGCAATACTCCTTGTATTCGGCAGGCATCTTCAGCTCGTCGGGTGCGATGAAGTGGAAAGTGGGGTTGTATTTGCACATCGACATGAGGAGCGAATGTACGGTGCGTCCGTATTTGAGGTCGCCCACCATGTAGATGTTGAGGTTGTCGAGTCTTCCCTGTGTCTTGTAGATGGAATAGAGGTCGAGCATGGTCTGGGACGGGTGTAGGTTGGATCCGTCTCCCGCATTGATGATCGGGGTGTCGGTCACCTCGCTGGCATAGAGCGCGGCTCCTTCGAGTTTGTGCCGCATGACGATAACATCCGCATAGTTCGACACCATCTTGATGGTGTCTTTGAGAGTCTCCCCTTTGGTGGAGCTGGTGGCCTTCGGGTCAGCGAATCCTATCACTCTGGCTCCCAGCCGGTTGGCTGCCGTCTCAAAGCTGAGGCGGGTGCGAGTGGACGGTTCGAAGAACAATGTCGCCACCACTTTGCCTTCCAGGATCTTGCGGTTGGGATGGCGCTCCAACTCAGCCGACATATCCAGGAGATTTTGTATCTTCTCATGCGGATAGTCGGAAATCGACACAATACTTCTGTTTTCCATCATTTCTACTTATTTATAAATTCGGATGCAAAGTTACGAAAAAATCGGCATAAGTGTATATTCATGTGTTTTTATTTCATAAAAAAATGCCTTTCCCGGATGGAGAGGCATTTTTTGAGAGCTTTTATTTGCTGTTTCTTATGCGCAGGTTGTCTTGCACGGTTCCCAACCGTTCGCTTCTGACGGTAACGGGGATGTTGCTGTAGGCTTCTTTGAGACGTGCTTTGCAGAACACTTTTGCCTTATAGCGGATGGACTTTCCAGGCTCGATAGTGGCTTGGGAGACAGGGGAATACTCGAAGTGTGGGTCGTTGTTGCCGGTGATGAGGCTGACCTGTGCAGGCCAGCTGCTGTTGTTGGTCACCTCATAGATCACGTTGATGGTCTCATAACGGCTCACGCGTCCGTCTCCGTCCTCATCTTCGTAGTGGAGGTTGCTGATGACCAGATTCTCTTCGCCTTTGAGGTTGGTACGCACATCACGGCTGTCGCGTCCGCCCTCGGTCTGGAAGCCTCCGAAGTCGTAGTTCCCATTGTCGTTGCTGTTGTCGTAACGGCGGTCGCGTTCATAGCGGTTGTCGTGTTCACGTCTTCGTCCGTCGCGTCGTTCAGCGCGGTCGATCCGCTCTCTCTGCTTCGCTTCAGCAGCCTCGTTGCCGATGGCATTACCGATGACGGCGCCCGCCACGGTTCCGATGATTCCGCCGAGCATGGCATTGCCCGGTCCGGAGTGGCGGCTGGTGTTCATCCATCCGATGCTCTCACCGATAATGCCGCCAATCTCAGCGCCTGCCATAGTGCCGAGATAGCCTTCGTAGCCGCTGTAGGTGCAGCTGCTCAGCGTGGTACCCGCAAGGAGCGCCGAGCTCATTACATAAACAAATAACTTTTTCATTTCGCTTCAATAGTTTAGGTTATTTAATTGTTGATGGTATTTTCTGCTCGTTTGACTATGATTTTATACGATGGTTTAATGAAGGTGGTCCACCCAGTGGTCGATGAGCCTTCGCGCGATGGACATCTTGTCAGGAATCATGGGCAGGTGGTCTTTGTCGAACCAGCCGCCCCGGCTCAGCTCCTCCTGCTGCAGGTGGATGGCTCCGTGGTCGTAGTCGGCGGTGAACCCGATCATGATGCCGCAAGGGTAAGGCCATGGTTGTGAGCCGAAATAGCGTAGGTTGGTGATAGTCAGTCCCACTTCCTCGCGTACCTCACGCGCCACGCATTCCTCAAGTGTCTCGCCTGTCTCCACGAATCCTGCCACCAGTCCATAATACTCCGCGCGGCGGAAATTGCGCGCATGGACGAGGAGGATTTTCTCGGGTTCGCTGACGGTGCCGTCGTCGTTGAGAATGGCGGCCTTGCGTATGCGCACGATGATGGCCGGCGACACCTGTGGCCAGCACTCTCGTCCACACTGGTCGCATTTCTTCGATATCACGCCCGTCCACGACATATTGCCTCCACAATAGCCGCAGAAACGGGTGGTGGTGTGCCAGTAATAAAGCTCAGCCCCTTTGCCGGCAAGGTTGTACATCCGGTGGCTCAACACGTTGTAGCTGCTGCGCAGATCCATGGTGACAAGCCCGTCGGGCAGTCCCTCTTTCGGCAGAGAGGAGAGTCCGTAGGAACGGCAGGGGATACCATCGGCATCGGGCAGCTCCTGCACGTGATCCCAGGGATTGAGCGGGGTGGGGGGCTCGTTGGCCTGCGGGATGCTGTAGCTGTCGTTTTCCTTGCGCAGGAGAATGCTGTTTCCTATATAGACAAACCAGTACATAAGGGGTTAGAGTTTAGAGTTTAGAGTTTAGGGTTTAGAGTTGAGAGTTGAGAGTTTAGAGTTTAGAGATTAGAGTTTAGAGTTGAGAGTTTAGAGTTGAGGGTTTAGAGTTGAGGGTTTAGAGTTTAGAGTGAGGGCTTTTACTTTTTCGATATTGTCGTTGAGGGGGTCCTGGGTGTTGAGCCAGTAGATGGTGGCGCCACGTCGTTCCATACCTCTGAACCAGGTCATCTGCCGTTTGGCAAACTGATGGATGGCGATTTCCAGCTGGCGGAACATCTCGTCGTAGGAGAGTTGTCCGATGACATGGAGGGTGAGGTATTTGTATTCCAGTCCGTAGTAGATGAGGTCTTCGGGTGGTATGCCTTCGGCTAGCAGGTTCTTCACTTCTTCGATCATGCCGTTTTCCAGGCGTTCCTTCAGTCGCGCAGTGATACGCTCGCGGCGCAGGTTGCGGTCAATCATCAGCCCGACGACCACGTTGTTGTCGCGGATGGTGCGTAACGTGTCGGTCTGTTGCTGCTGCCCCGGCGCTTCTATGGCCTCATCCTCGGGATGGAGCCGGTAGTATTCTTCTATCTCAATGGCGCGGATGGCCCGCTGGGCTGTATCCACGTCGGTGGTGTTGTGCAGCTGCTTGTAGGAGCAGAGCAAGGTTGTGAGTTCCTCCAGACTTTTCCCTTCGAGACGCTGTCGCAACGGCTTGTTCTCCGGCACGTACGACATACGGTAGCCTTTCAACACACTCTCGATGTAGAGTCCTGTACCTCCGCAGAGGATGGGTGTCTTGCCGCGTGCGACAATGTCGCGGTAGGCTTCGACAAAGTCGTGCTGATACTGATATACATTGTATTTAGAGCCAGGCTCAGCAATATCGATGAGGTGGTAGGGGATATGTTTGCCGTCGATAACGTAGTCGTCGAGGTCCTTGCCTGTGCCCAGATCCATACGACGGTACACCTGTCGGCTGTCGCCGCTCAGGATCTCACCGTCGAGCTGACTGGCCAGCGCCACTGCAAAACGGGTCTTTCCACATGCCGTGGGTCCGATGACTGTGATCAAAATCAGGAAATTAGGAAATTAGGAATTAGGAATTAGGAATTAATCCTTTACTTACTAAACAGGATTTTACGTTCGCGCTCCTCAGCTGCCTGGACCCAGTCGACGGGAACGAACCGCCAGTGACCCATTTTCTCGGGTGTGACATTCTTAAGGCGGCTGATATATTCAATCATATAATGCCGGATGTCGTGTTGTGAATAGCCGAGGGTACGCTGGTCAATCTCCTCCTTGCTGAGTCCCACCCCTTTGGTGAGCAGCTCTCCGCCTCCGTTGGCACGGTAGGCTGTCATGGCCACGCGGTAGGTCTTCTGGTAGCTGAACGGGCTGCCGTCGGCCATCGAGCGTATGCTGATTTTGCTGCCTGCGGGGTGGCTCACGTCCACGTCGTAGCAGATGCCGGCTGCAGAGTCAAAATTGAAGAGGAAATTCTTAAATCCCATACGCTCCGGGTTGTTCTTCATCGGGCTGAGCAGCAGGAGCTCGTCGTCGGGTCCGCGCATCTGGTTGGTCCAGGTGGCATAGCTCATCTCGAGGTAGCTCTCGATTTCCTTACCGGTGAGCTGGAGGGTGTAGAGACGGTCTTCGAAGCGGTAGAGGTTGAACACGTCGCTGATGCGCACGTCGCCAGCCTCTATGCTGGCATTGAAGAAGAATGGCGCGACGAAGCTGATGTCGGCACCGCTCACTTCGAGCTGCAGCTGGTGGATGAAGTCGATATAGGCAGATGAGCCGAAATAGGCATCCGACACGTTGACCCCTCTGGTGAAACGTCCGATTTTCTTCGACGCGAATTTCTTCACGGCCAGGAAATCATTCTTGAAATGGCGTTTGAACTCCGCGCAGTGCACGTTGTTGAGTTTGCCGATATAATAGAGCTGACTGTCCATGTCGTGTTTCACAGCATGACCGTTTTCATCGAGTGTGAACTTGATGCGTACCTCAGCCACGGAATGGGCGAAGCTGCCGGCATTGACACAGAGTACGCTCTTGCCCGACGGACTCTCGATTTCCTCCATGTTGGAGGAGTGGTCGTGTCCGTAGAGCACGAGGTCGAACCCGTCGACGCTGGAGATGGTCTGACGTACCGCGTTCTCCCGGTAGTCGTCGGTCACGATACCTTCGTCCATGCCTGAGTGGAAGAGGCCGATGACGAAGTCGGGCTGCTCCTGTTCACGCACGTATTTCACCCAGTATTCGGCACTCTCCTTGATGTCGTCGAAACGCATGTCGGCCCACACTCTGTGGGGCACCCAGTGGGGGATGGCAGGACTGGTGAATCCGATGACGGCGATTTTGATGCCGCTTCGCACGAGGATGGTGTAGGGCTCGAAGTAGGGCTGGCCGGTCTGCAGACTGATGACGTTGGCTCCGAGGATGGGGAAGTTACAGTCGTTGACGTATCCGTCGAAGAGCTCGTGTCCGCATTCGATGTCGTGGTTGCCGATAACGCCCACGTCGTAGCCTATGAAGTTGCACATGTCGCTCACCTTGTTGCGTGTAGCCCTGTCCACGAAGTTGAAGTAGTAGGCCGTGGGTTCTCCCTGCAGGATGTCGCCTCCGTCGATAAGGATGGTGCTTCCCGAGAGCCTTCTCACCTGCTGCGCCACGAATCCGTTGACTCGCTGGAGGCTGCCTTTGCCCCAGCAGTCGTGCCGGAAATCATACGGGAAATAGTTTCCGTGTATGTCTGTGGTGAAGATGATGTTTACTTTTCTTGTGTCCAAAGTGTTTTCTTTTTTGCAAAGTTAATAAAAAAAAGTGAAATCATGGAGCCATGAGGGCAAAAAACAAATTTGGCCGTCATTTATCGAATCTTACAGGATTTATGCAGTGAATTGTCACAGTGATGAAACCTGAATCGAAAAAGGAAAGATAATTTTACGATTTGTGGATGTCGGAAAGTAGCCTGAAAATATGTTTCAGAAGTGCCTGTTGATTTTTTTTTTAAGGCATAAAAATATATGCTTCAAATGGTTATGAATGTTATCAACAAAGGTGTTGAAAACCTGTCAATAACTTTCGGTAAATCGATGGTTTTGATGTAGTGTTTTTATGTTATATTTGCAAAAGAAAACGGAAAGGAAATGCTGAAAATCAGTCCTAAGTACCTGAAAATCATATTGTCTGCCTGCGTGGCGGTTTTGCTCCTCTCTTCCTGTCAGGATGAGAGGCAGACTGTGTTGGAGGAATCGGTGCGGCTGATTACAAATGCAACAATCCGTGTGCAGGATGTCAATAACATGGAACTGCGTCAGTTGCGTCAGATATCTGACCAGTTGCGCGACTCGCTGTCTGTGCTTCAGAACAAACATCCTAATGTGATACTCAGCGATGAGGACGAGGCCGAAATCAGGCTGGCGATGACCAAATTCTCTCAGGCTCAGGAAAATGCCATCGCTTATTTCTCCAACCGTATCAACGACCTGGAGGATTCCATCGAGGTGTACACAGCAAGCGAGAGCGACAACAGCGACAGTTCCAAAGACTCATGACGAGAATTGAGAATTACAGATTGACGTAAAAACACATCACGAACTATGCGAAAACTTCCATTTATATCTTTGTTGTTCGGTGTGCTGATGCTGCTTGCCGCCTGTGGTAACGACCCAGAGGTGGAAGCTAAGTATGTAGCGGCAGTGGAGAAAGCGATTGCAATTCTCGACAGTGCCCAGACCGTGGCCGATCTGGTGGAGGCAGAGGATTCTATCGACAAGGCTTATGAGATTGAGGGTGCGAGAGAACTGAATGAGACCGGAGCAGTGAAAGATGTGAACGAGCGATTCGACAAAGGACTTACTGCTGCTCAGCAGCGTATCATGGACAACCTGGAGAAAGACTTATAGTGAAATTAGGAATTAGGAATTAGGAATTAGAAATTAGAAATTAGGAATGGGGGAGGAAAAGTGAAAAATCAAATTAAAACTATGTTTTATTTTGTTATTTGATTGCTTATTTGTAACTTTGCACCACTATGTGCAATTTTTACAAATAATAAGCTTATTCTGAATAATCCATTGATATTATGGCAAACCAACCAAATGACAATGTGGCGAGAAAAGACTACGCGGAAAATGTATATGCTCAAAACCATGAGGAAGAAAGCGGCGTATTTGATTTCCGAAGTCTGTGGTATCTGATTCTGAAGTATAAATTCTTTCTTCTGGCATCCGCGCTCGGCTGTCTGGCACTCGCTCATCTTTATTTGAAGTACAACACCGTGGATGTCTATTCCACGTATGAGAAAATCCTGATTAAGAATCAGGAGCGTAAGTCGTATTATTCCAGCACCATCGCCTCCACCCTCAGTGATATGGGACGTCGTAACTTCTCAAACGGTTTTGAGAACGAGCTGGAGCTGCTGAAGACCAAGACGCTCAACATGAAGGTGGTGAGAAACCTGAAGTTGTATACCTCCTATGTGAAGGAAGGTAATTTCAAGGACAATGAGGTCTATTACAAGAACTCTCCGTATCTGGTGGATTACGACAACTCAAGGATTGACTCGCTGAAGAGTAATATCTCTGTCGTGATGACTGACAACGACCACGGCATCCATGTGGATATCAACTGGAATGATGGCGGAACACCTTATGTTATCAACAAAGACCTTACTTTCTTCCCTTCAATCATTCATGCACAGATCGGTGATATCTATATCAGCGACAATCCTAAATACAAGGGAGCATCCCGTAAGATTGACGGAAAGATGTTCGCCACAATCCGCCCGATCAGCGGTGTGGCCGGTGGATTTACAGGTGCGCTCAGCGTCAAGCCCTCATCACAGGAGACCACCATCGCCATCTTGTCGCTCAACGACAACCTGCCGGAGCGTGCCCGCGACTATCTGGAGCATCTTGCCAAGGTTTATAATGATGAGGCTGACTTCGACTACACACAGGAGGCAGCCCGTACGGCTTCGTTCATCGACGACCGTCTGGGTCTCATCTCTCATGAGCTGAACATGTCGGAGAGCGACCTGGAGCGTTTCAAACGCCAGGCCGGTATTGTGGACTTCCCGTCCGACGTGCAGCAGAGTATTGCTCAGAAAGCCACTTATGAGAGCCAGCTTATCGAGAATGAGACGCAGATCAGCCTGCTCGACGCACTGTCGGAATACGTGACGGATAAGGACAACTACCTGAAGACCATCCCAACAAACGTGGGTTTCAACGACGGAAGCATCTCCGCTGCCATCGCAAGCTACAACCAGGGAGTGCAGGAACGCAACCACTTGCTGGAAACTGCTACGACCAACTCCCCACAAGTGCAGTCGATGACGGAGAACCTGAGTCTGCAATACAACAACATCGTGGCATCGCTCAACAGCGCACGGCAGCAGCTGGCCATCAAGAAACGTGATCTGGAGAAACAGTACTCGCGCTTCGACGCACAGACCAAGGACGTGCCAAAAACCCAGCGTGAACTCGGCGACGTGAGCCGTCAGCAGGAAGTGAAGGCCGGTCTGTATCTGATGCTCTTGCAGAAACGTGAGGAGAATGCCATTGCACTCGCTTCATCCGCTTATAAGGGAAAAGTGATTGAGGAACCGATCACAAACTATAATCCTGTCTCGCCAGTGAAGCGTAACTACTATCTAATCGCACTCGCTATCGGTCTGCTGATTCCGTTTATATATCATTTTGTGAGAGAACTCTTCCGTTACCGAATTGAAAATAGGGAAGACCTGGAAAAAGTGACTGACCTGCCGGTGATCGGTGTTATTCCATACGTGAAAGCCCTTTCCCAGGGCGAACGTTCAGTGGTGGTACAGGAAAACCGCAACTCCGTGATGATGGAAGTGTACCGCACCATCCGTTCGAACCTTCCGTTTGTGCTTGATCCGGGCAAGAACGTGATTCTCTTCACATCGTCCACTTCAGGCGAGGGTAAGACCTCCGTGGCGTCTAACCTGGCAGCTACCATTGCCTTTGTCGGAAAGAAAGTGATTGTGGTGGGACTTGATATCCGTAAGCCTCGTCTGGCCGGATTGTTCGACTTGCTAGACACCGAATTAGGTATCTCTAATTTTCTCTCTCACGATTCCAACGACGTGGAATTTATCGATTCTCTTATCCAGAAGTCGGGTGTGAACGAGAACCTTGATGTTTTGCCTGCCGGACCTATTCCTCCGAACCCGTCGGAGATTCTGGAGCGTCCGAACCTGGGCAAATGTATTGAGTATCTGAAGAAGAAATACGATTATGTGATAATCGACTCTGCGCCAGTGGGCCTTGTGAGCGACACGCTGAGTGTGGCACGCTATGCTGACCTCACCCTCTATGTGGTGCGTGCCGACTTCACTCTGAAAGCCGATGCAGAGTTGTTCAATCAGTTGTCGTATGATAAGCGTCTGCCGAATGTGAACCTTATCTTCAATGCCGTGAAGACCGACCAGAACGGTTCTTATGGACGTTACGGCCATTACGGCTCTTACGGCTCTTACGGTAAATATGGTAAATACGGCAAGAGCTATGGCTATGGCAAGGGTTATGGCTATGGCGGTAAAGGCTACGGCGGCGGATATGGTTACGGTGGCTACGGCTATGGCTACGGCTATGGCTATGGTTATGGCTATGGTTATGGTTATGGTGACGGTGAACGTCAATTGGACGAGGTATAAACAAAACTTTTCACTAATCACTATTCACTATTCACTTAAATAAGTTATGGTTATAGCAGTAGATTTCGACGGTACCATCGTCGAGCATAAATATCCGGAAATCGGAAGAGAGAAACCATTCGCAACAGAGGTGCTTCGGATGCTGATTGCCGAACGTCATCAACTGGTGCTTTGGACTGTGCGTGAAGGCAAGTTGCTTGATGAAGCCCTGGAGTGGTGCCGTGAGCGCGGTGTGGAGTTCTGGTCGGTGAACAGCGACTCGTCTGATATGTTCAAAGAGGCCAAGAGCAAAAATATATCGTGTAAGCTCAATGCCGATGTCTTTATTGACGATGCCGGCATCGGAGGTCTGCCCGACTGGAACACCATCTATAAGATTATCCACACAGGCAAGACCTACGAACAAATTCTCTATCACCGTTTCAAACAGATTAACGACTCGAATGCCAAACCTTATCCGAAGTGGATGTTCTGGAAGAAGAATCCGAACAGAACGCATAAGAGCCATCGCTCATAACATCTGTAGAAAGCAGATCAAGCAGACAACTAACACCTAAATTCCGAAACCAAATGAAAGTTGTGGATTTTTCCAGACAACGCTCTGTCATCAATCAGTTTGTGAAAGAGCTCAGAAACGTGGATTACCAGGGAAACCGTTCCTTGTTCAGACATAATCTCACCAGAATCGGTCAGATGATGGCTTATGAGATTAGCAAAGAGCTTAACTATCAGGTTCAGTCGGTGACCACTCCTCTGGGCGTTGCTGAGGTGAGCGTCCCTGCCGACGACATTGTGGTGGCCACAATTTTCAGAGCAGGACTGCCTTTCCACCAGGGATTCCTCGATGTGTTTGACAATGCGGGTAATGCTTTTGTGAGCGCATATCGCTATTATATGGATAAGGAATGCGAGCAGGTGGGAATAAAGACAGAGTATATCGCCAGTCCCGACCTCACCGGTAAAACCTTGATTATAGCAGACCCGATGCTGGCCACTGGAGGCAGCATGGAACTGGCATATCAGGCGCTTACGACGAAAGGGACGCCTGCCAGGATTCATCTCTGCTCGGTGATTGCCTCACAGAAAGGAGTGGACTATATCTGTGAGACATTTAAGGACTTCGACAATCTGGACCTGTGGTGTGCGGCTGTCGATGAAGGTCTTAATGAGCACGCCTATATCGTGCCAGGGTTGGGCGATGCGGGTGATTTGGCTTATGGAGAGAAGATTTGACACCTAAAAATAACTGACAAGATGAAAGAAATGATGAGATTAATGGCGGCATTATTGCTGGTTGTGTCTTTTGCTTCATGTGGAGGTGGAAAAGACGGAAACCCGGCATCCGACGATGATGAAGACGTTGTTGGCAATCCCGCAAAGATTGCGTTTGTGGAGGATTTCTACGAGAAGTATTATTCTTCTAAAGGAGATGCCGAGGCACTTGATAATCTGGTTGGGAATGTGCTGTCAGACCACGCACTTGAGCTGATTGACTCCATCGTTGCCGCAGGTGAGTGGAGCCGTGTGTTTGTGCCTGCCGCACTCGACACGATAACTGACCGCAGTCAGGTGTCCATCGAGGTGGAACCACAGGATCCGGAGGATGATTTGCTATATAACGTGAATATCAGCGGAACAGACGGCGAAACACATACTGTGGTAGTGGCAGTCGTTGGAAACGATGGGGAATTTATGGTCGATAGCATCAGCAATCCGGACTATACAAGGTAAGAAGTAAGAGGTAAGAGGTAAGAGGTGGAACAAAGATAACAAATAAATAATGAAGAAATTACTGATTTATGCGTTCGCTCTGATGGCCTTGGTGGCATGCGGAGAAAAAGACAACGCGACGAAAGAGCAGAAGACAGCCTCAAAGGCTAAGAAAGAAGTGAAAGCACCCGTTGAAAAGATTGACTCCACTCAACTGAAGCTTCGTCAGGAGGAAATTATCCGACAGGACTCTATCCAGCGCGCAGAGGAGGAGAAGAAACTGAAAAAGAAGCAGGAGTGTGCCACGAAGATTGTGTTTCTCGAAAATTTTTACAATGACTACGTGAAGTCACCTCGAAGTGCGGTAGAGCAATATTGTTCCGACCGCTTGCTTTCTGAACTTCGCTCTGCGGCTTATCAGTATGAAGGTAATGCGATGCCGATATGGGTGTTCGCGCTTGGTAACGGCGGTGGCAGCATCTCTTGGAAGGTGAATGTGCCAGAAGACGAGTCAAGTAATGTGTTCAGTGTGAATATCAATTGCGGAGGACAGCGTGCTACTGTATATCTCACCGTTGTCGGACGCGACGGCTACTATCAGATCGACCGTGTGAAAAATCCGACGGAAGGATATTAGTTGAAGCTTGTTGGTAAAGAGAATAATAAAGGCTGGACTTGTTGGTCCAGCCTTTATTATATATAAATAGGTGTGTCCTTATTTCTTTACAGGTTTCTTTGCAGGAGCCTTCTTTGCCGGTTCAGCCTTCTTTGCCGGAGCCGGTTTCTTAGCCGGCTCAGCTTTCTTAGCCGGAGCTGGCTTCTTGGCAGGGGCAGGTTTTGCTGTTTCTACAACTTCTGCCGCTTTCTCACTCTTGCTGAGCTTACGACGCAGCTGTTCAATCTCCTTGTCTTTGCGCTCAATCTCCTCACCCTGATTCTTGATGGTGGTGAGCAGTGAGTTCAGCTCCTCATTGTCGATATCGGCAGGATAGAGCGTATTGACACGGTTGATGAAATCGCCAAGGATATTCATGTAGTTGGTGAAGGCATCGTAAGGGTTGTCGTAGATGCCGCGGCTCATTCCCACGCTTGTAGGTTTGGTGGTCATAAAGCGGAAGTTGTTGGATGCCTGCAGGTAATCCCAGTCCTGCTTGATGCGGCGGTCGGTACAGATACGCACGCGGTCGGCCACGCTATAGAGTTTGTCGAAGGCCTCGCGCTGCATGACGTTGCCCAGCCAGCAGGAGGTGTCACGTTCTTCGTCCACCCAACTGATGTTGTAATGAACATCGAGCGGACCTACCGACTTCACTTTCGAGCAGAGCTCGGAAGGTGTGGACCAGCTGATTCCGCGCGCCTTGGCGCACTGTGGCAATGCCTTGAGGAACTCCAGGATGTTGGACGACAGCGGCTGGAAGATACCCAGTGCACTCAGCTCCATGAAGATATTGATAACTTCTTCCTCCTCTGGCAGAGCTGCAATCCAATCCATGTATGTGTCGGCATAAAGCGGATATTCGCTCCATTCGGAATTGTTGAATCGCAGGGAGATATCATCCGACAGCTTGTAGTCGCGCAGCAGGAGCTTCAGGTTCGGATTCATCGCACAGTTGTATATGAAATGCGGTGATTTCCATCCGAGGATGTGCTTAGCGCCTTCAGTGAGCATACCCTTGAATCCCATAGCTGCCACCTGGGCGCCGATCTCATCGTTGTAGATGAGTGATGAGTTGCGGAAAACCTTCGGTGTTTTGCCGAACAATTCTTTGATTTTTGCTTTCATACGCAGACTCTCCTCACGGAAACTCTCTTCGTTGGCCAGGGCTGCCAGTCCGTGGCTGTAAGGCTCGCACAGGAACTCTACGCATCCGGTGGCATTCAGCTCCTGCAGCAGGTCAATCACCTGTGGTGCGTGAATCTCCAGCTGCTCAAGTCCTACACCTGAGAGCGACAGTGCCACTTTGAACCCCTCGTTCTCCTTTGCCATCTGAATCAGTGCTGTCAGTGCAGGCACATAACTGCGGTTGGCGATGTCGGTGATTGAGCGTTCGTTCTCATAATCATCGTAGTAATAGTGGTCGCGACCGATGTCGAAGAACCGATAGCGTTTGAGATGGATGATCTGGTGCATCTCAAAATACAAACAAATTGTTTTCATATGCTTTTGTTTTTTTTTGATTGTTTTCTGGTTAATGAATATCGATGGCTTAACGATTGATGAGATTGTCGTAGAGCTTGCGGATGCGCAGACCTACCTTTTCCCATGTGATGCCGTCCACCTCTTTTTTGCCCTCTTCCTGCAGGTATTTAAACATACTCGGGTAGGTGCAGATGGCATAGATGGCATCTGCCATGGCATGGATGTCCCAGTAGTCGGTCTTAATCACGTTGGTGAGGATTTCACCGCAGCCCGACTGCTTGGAGATAATCGATGGTGTGCCGCATTGCATCGCCTCCAGTGGGGCGATTCCGAACGGCTCACTCACACTCGGCATCACAAACACATCGCTGTCCTTATAGCACTCATACACTTGCTTGCCTCGCATGAAACCCGGGAAATGGAATCGGTCGGCGATGCCACGGGCTGCCACCAGGTCGATCATCTCTTCCAGTTTGTCGCCAGATCCGGCCATGCAGAAGCGGATGTTGCGTGTGCGCTGGAGTACAAGTGAGGCTGCCTCCACGAAGTATTCAGGACCTTTCTGCATCGTGATACGGCCGAGGAAGGTCACCACCTTCTCTTTGGAATGGTCAGGGCGTGGAAGATCCTGCAGCTCCTGTGAGAGTGGATACACGGCATTGTGCATGGCAAAGCACTTGTTAGGATCCTGATGATATTCGTTGATGACGGTGCGCCGGGTGAGCTCACTCACGCACATGATGCAGTCGGCATGATCCATACCGTTCTTCTCGATGGAGTAAACGGTAGGGTTGACTTTTCCGCGGGAACGGTCGAAGTCGGTGGCATGCACATGAATACAGAGCGGTTTTCCGCTGACCATCTTGGCATGTACGCCTGCAGGGTAGGTGAGCCAGTCGTGAGCGTGGATGATGTCGAACTGCTCGGACCGTGCCACCACACCGGCTATGATGGAGAAGTTGTTGATTTCATCGTGAAGGTTGCCGGGATAGCCTCCAGCAAACTCCATACATCCCATGTCGTTTACGTTCATATAGGAGAAGTCGGCATAGATGTGGTTCCTGAAGTTGTAGTAATCTTCAGGCGACATGTAGTTAGGCATGCGGCTCTTCACGTATTCGTAGTCGTGGTCCCTATAGACGATAGGAACCTGGTTCATTCCGATAATGCGCAGAAAATTCTCTTCCTCGCCGCATGGTTTCGGCAGACAGAAGATGGTCTCCACGTCGTTTTGAAGGCTCAGACCTTTCGTTATACCATAGGAAGCAACGGCAAGTCCACCATATATTTTTGGAGGGAATTCCCAACCGAACATTAATACTCTCATATTCTTCCTATTTTTTATTCGTTAAACATATCATTCATCATCTTGTTCATGCGCAGTACCTCAGCCACATTCATGGCGAAGGAGAGTGCGCCACGGCCATGGAACGGAGGGTTGCCGTCGAAGAGCTCTGGAAGAGTGCCGATGCAGTGGAACTGCAGCTCTTCCTCCAGTCCTACGAAGATACGGTCCATGAAGGAATATGCACTGCGGTTATACACCTTCATGCAGGTCTCCAGATAGAATCCTGCCAGCCAAGGCCATACGGTGCCCTGATGATAAGCAGCGTCGCGCTGTGCCTGACTTCCGCTGTATATCGGGTTGTAACCGCCGCTCTTCGGTGAGAGGCTGCGGATTCCCTTGCGGGTGAGGAGCTCGCGTGTGCAGATATCCAGAATCTTTTTCTTCTCCGGTTTGGTGAGTGGCGAATACTCGAGCGATGAAGCAATCAGCATGTTCGGACGTACGCTCCATGAGATATAGTCGCCGTCGATGTAGTCGAGCAGATAGCCGTGTTCGTTGAGGAAGGTGTCCTTGAACGAAACGCCCACTTTGTCGGCCAGCTCGTTGAGGCTGTTGCATTCTGCGCGGTTGCCGGCACTGGTGAGCATGGAGCTGCAGAACTTGAGTGCGTTATACCACAATGCGTTGATCTCAACGATATATCCCGACCGAGGCGTTACCGGACGTCCGTTCAGACAGCTGTTCATCCATGTGACTGCTTTCTCGCGTCCGTTGGTGAAGAGCAGACCGTTGTCGTGCAGGAAGAGGTTCTCGTGTTTTCCTTCGCGTATGAAGTTGACGATGTCGTGTACTACTTTTCCGTATTTCTTGATGGCCTGCTCGCGCGACACCATAATGGAATACTGCTGTATGCACCAGATGGCCCAGAGCAACACGTCGGGAGCATCCATCTCATATATCTTCACGGAGACAGGACGGTTGTTGAGCACGTCGTCGATGGCTTTCAGACAGGTTCTCATCACTTCCTCATAATAGTCTGTCTCGTCGCATGCGAGGGTCAGTCCCGGCAGGGAGATGAACGTGTCGCGCGCACGGCATTTGAACCACGGGTAGCCGGCGATGATATATTCCTCTCCCTTGCTGTCGTAGTGGAACTGATGGGCAGCATTGATGAGGCATTGTGTGAAACTGTCACGGCTGGTGTGTACTTCCACCTCCTGGTCGAAGAGCTTCTTGGCGTTGCGTGTGGAGAGCTCTTCCACACCTGCACTGAATACGATGCTCTCGCCTTTCTTGATGTTAAACTCGAAGTAGCCCGGCACGTAGAGGTCTTCCGCATAGTCGTAGCCCAGCTCCAGCTCGCGCTGATATTCAATGCCGCGATACCAGTGAGGGTCGAAATGCCAGTCGCTCTTTTTGCTCACCTGCATGAAGAGGTCAGGGTAGCCCTCGTACATCTTGGTCTTGACGCCATTGTCGCAGAGGGTGTAGTCCTGACGAGCCACGCTGTTCTCATGAGTCAGGGAGTTCACATTCCTGAATGCCAGAAACGGTCTGAGGCGAAGGGTGGTCACTGAATGGGCATCCAGCAGTGTGTAGCGAATCAGTACACGGTTGGCAAAATGCTGGAACACTTTCTCTTTCTTTAAAATCACACCACCTACGCGGTAGATGGTTGTCGGCACTTTGTCCCACTCACACTCACGGATGTATTTGTGACCGTTTGGAGAATAGTTCCCGCCGAGATAACGGTGGAGCCCGAGATTGAATTCAGCACCATGCTGAATCACTGTCTCGTCGAGCGACGACAACAGCACGTGGTTGTCGTCATCGATTTCCGGAACTGGCACTACTAACAAACCGTGGTATTTACGAGTGTTACAGTCAACAATTGACGAACAGGAATAAGCACCGGAACGATTGGTGCGCAGAATCTCCTTTGGCAGAGACTCCTGCAAGTTGGTCATTAAAGTCTTGTCAAAACGTAAATAACTCATAGTGATAGTATAATTTTTTAAGGTATAATTATTCCTATCACCAAATTTAGGAAATTTTAAAAACTCTACCAAATTTTTTCGGAAAAAAAACAGAATCTCTTTCTGTCTGGTGGTACGGACAAACACTATCTTTATGCTAAATATGTTTTTTAGCATAATTTTTTACCATTTTTCTTGCTCTTTATGTTAAAATATCGTAAATTTGCATCCAATCACCCTGAAGGATGGTTCAACTGTTTTTTAATTTACCTACACTGAAGAATCCGGTATGAAGAAAGATGCTGTGTCGTTGTCCGACACATTGGAAAAGATAGTCGGGTTGACAGACTTGCTGACTGTCCAGCAGAAAGCGGAACTGAAAAAGAATATCTCCATTCAGACTTATGCCAAAAATGAGGCAATATACACAGAGGGAGATGTTCCCACCAGTTTGTTGTGCCTGGTGTCTGGCAAAGTGAAGGTCTTTAAAAGCGGGGTGGGGGGGCGTTCCCAGATTATACGCGTGATTAAGCCTGTCCAGTATCTCGGTTACCGTGCTTATTTTGCGAATCAGAATTATGTGACGGCGGCTTCAGCCTTTGAAGAGTCGGTCATCTGCAAAATCCCGATGGAACTGGTATATCAGTGGATGGAAACCAATATCAAGCTTTCTCTTTTCTTCGTTCGTCAGTTGTCGCTCGACCTTGGCATCTCCGATCAGCGCACTGTTTCGCTCACGCAGAAACATATCCGCGGACGCCTTGCCGAGGCTTTGCTTTTCTTGCAGGAGAGCTACGGACTGGAGGAGGACGGCGCCACACTTTCCATTTATCTTACCCGCGAAGATTTAGCCAACCTCTCAAATATGACAACTGCCAACGCCATCCGTACGCTTTCGGCATTTGCGTCGGAGAAGATTGTGGCTATCGACGGGCGAAAAATCAAAATCATCGATTTGGAGGCTGTGAAGAAAATATCTAAGATTGGGTGAGAGCGGATAGGTGAGAGGTGAGAGCGGATAGAAATATAAAGTTTAAAATTCCAAGTTTTAAACCTTTTCGTTTTAGTTGTGTCAAAGATATTAGAAGACAATTAATTTTTAATATCTTAACACGTATGAAACAAAGAATTTTTGCTTTGGCATTGGTTGCAATGTTTGCAACAGCCAGTATGTTCGCTCAGGACAATAGTGAGCGAAGAAGAGAACGTCGTAACGACATGAATATCGCTGAGATTTACAATCGTCAGGCCACTCGCCTGGTTCGCTCGATGAAACTCGACGACAGTAAGAAGGATGCATTCACAGCTCTTTATCTTGATTATCAGAACGCACGTCACAATGCTGTTAATCCACGAGGTGGCGACCGTGAAGGCGAGGAGCAGCGTGCTGACCTCAGCAATATTACCGACGAACGCGCAATGGAACTCATCCAGAACAATTTTGATCGTCAGGAGAAACAACTTGCTATCGACAAGGAGTATCTGCCTAAATTCCTTGAAATAATCACTCCGGCTCAGGCTGCCCAGGTGTTTATGCAGCAGGGCGGACGTCCGATGGGACAAGGTCAGGGCCAGGGTCAGGGTCAGGGCCGTGGTGGTAATGGCGGTGGCCGTGGCGGCTTCGGCGGCGGCTTTGGTGGCGGCTTCGGTGGCGGCGGTTTCTAATTCCTCCGGACTAATCCAACGGAAAGGTAAGTTTTCAATAGTTTTCATAATGGCGAAAGCGGTTGACTGTCATCTGACGGCCCGCCGCTTTCTTTTTGTATGAGGGATGATGGGTTACATTGTCGCACGCTGTTGTCAGCATGATATAGCCCACACGACGCTTGACACCTTGGGTGCGCCACCCTGGAAATCTTCGTTGAAGAAGTAGTGGAGTGGGAGCATAACGTTTTCTTTATTAAGGGTACTTCTATAAATTAGTTTCACAAGTTTCGCATGTTAAAATTTCAGTTTATGAACACAGATTTCACTGATGAGATGGACTTTTATCAGAATTGTTGAGCTCATAGTTATTCGCTCGATTACACAGATTCTGCCCTCCGGTGTATATCAGCGAGGAGGGAATCCGTGAAATCGAAATCGTTCCTGTAACGATTTCAAAATTATCAAAACAACTGATA
>FLNY01004563.1_pt1 | contig 38647 bp, 35 predicted proteins | sample 1140381 | NCBI WGS metagenome assembly FLNY01 (sample SAMEA3878172, study PRJEB12797) | bioreactor metagenome | biome: Moose rumen | place: Sweden | collected 2011-10 | reverse complement strand
CTTTTTCCCATTCAGGATCTGTTAAATCGTGATATAATGTCTTTGCCATGAGAATCTCCTTTGTTTTTGGTAAAAACATTTTATCAGATTTGCTCATGGTTTTCTTTTTTCAACACGCCCTAGAGTATGTTAACAAATGGAGGATTAAAAGGCGCACAGGACGCCCGCCGCATTTCGTTTTTGCTTGTGACTTTAAGACTAAGAAAACGTGAGTAAACGCGGAGGTTACTTTAAATTTTGTAACCTTAAACGCGAAAAACGCAGGCGGGCGTCGATTCTTTCTTTTGTTAGACTTTTCTTTCTTCTAAAGAAAGAAAAGCCGACTTGTTAAATTTTCGTAAACAACTCCTAAAACCATTTGAGGCTAGAATTTATTCAGCAAAATAAAAAAAGCCGCGCAGTAAGAATTAAAGCGTTTGTACTGCGCGTTTTTTATTGCGGATTTAAATTTTATTTTGAAACAAAATTATTATTTTTCTGAACGAAACGCCAAAGGAAATTTGCGGCATCGCCCGCGTAGTCAATATTGATTCTTTTTGTTGCCAAAATTTCCGTCTGAAAATTCTCAACAGTTTCAATAAACAATTTATCGCCGCACAAGTCAACGCCGTAATGATTTTTTGTAATTGCCATTGCTTGAGTTAATTTGCTCGGACCGTTGCACAATTCGCGCAGATTATTTTTTTGCCGCCGTTCCTGCATTAAATTAATTCCTGCGACAGGTTGCAGGGCGCGTATCAAAATTGCCTCCGGAATTTCTGCAACGTTTGCAACCACATTCATACAAATATTTTTGCCGTAAATCAAATAAATATAAGCAAAGCCGCCTTCGCCAAAAGTAATTTCAGTGCGCTTAGTTCGCCCTTTGTAAGCGTGCGCCGCCGCGTCAATTTTGCCCATATAAGCCTCAACTTCAACGATAATTCCCGCCGTTAAACCTGCCGCCGAATTATGAACTAATTTTTTGCCAATTAAATCTTTTGCAACTTCTAAGCCGGAACGCAAATAAAATCCTCGTGGAAGTTTCATCTTGCCATTTCGTAAATATTAATCATATCGTCAAAATAAAGTCTTTTTGCCGAGCCAACACCGCCGCCGGTTGCTTTTTCGCAGGATTCCGCCATTTCGTGAATTTGATCATCAGTCGGATTAACTCCAAGTTCAGAAAGTTTTGTAGGCATACCAATTTTTCTGTAAAAAATTTCCAATTCTTCAATCCCGCGCAGTGCCAATTCATCATCAGTTAAGCCGACGGGATTTACGCCCATAACATTTACGGCAAATTGAGTAAAACGCGGCAAGCAACTTCTGTAAACATAACGCGCCCAACTTCCCCAAAGTGCCGAAAGTCCCGCGCCGTGTGTCGTGTTAAACATACCGTTAATTTCATATTCCAAATTATGAGTAGCGAAATCGCCGCCGTCATTTCCGCAACCGGTTAAGCCGTTGTGCGCTAAACTTGACGCCCACATAATTTCTGCGCGCGCGTTATAATTTTTGGGGTTGAGGCGAAGAATATTTGCATTGTGCATAACAGTTTTCAAAAGTCCTTCAGCAATAGCGTCAGTAAGTTGCATATTGCCGCCGTTTGTAAAATATCTTTCCATAGTGTGCATCATAATATCAACGCAACCCGCCGCCGTTTGATAATCCGGTAAACTCATTGTAAGTTCAGGATTCATAATTGCAAATTTAGGGCGTGCAAGCGCGTCCCCAAAACTGCGCTTTTTCTTTGTTTCTTCATTTAGGATAACAACATTTCGGCTCATTTCACTGCCCGCCGCCGCTATTGTCAAAATTGAACCGACAGGCAACGATGCCTTAGGAGTTCTTTTGCGTTCAAAAAGTTCCCAAACGTCCTCTTTCGGCTCGGCAAGCGCAAACGCTATAGCCTTAGCTGAATCTATTACACTGCCGCCACCTACCGCCAAAATAAAATCTACTTGATTTAATGTACCTTGCGCAAATCCTGTACGAACTTTATCAAGGTGTGGATTAGGTACAACGCCGCCCAATTCTACGTGAAAAATTCCCGCCTCGTCCAAAAGTTCCTTGACTCTTCCGATTAAACCGGATTTTACCGCGCTACCCATTCCATAATGTATTAAGACACGTTTACCGCCATATTTTTTTATCAGGATTCCAACGCTTTTTTCTGCGCCACGCCCAAAAATTATCCTTGTGGGAGTGTAATATTCAAAATTATGCATCCTCAACCGCCCTTTCTCATTTTTCTTTTCAAGTCTAACAGTTTCTTTTGCAACGGTCAAGTTTCAAAATTTTTACCTAAAACTAAAAAACTCGGCAACTTACCGAGCGTTTTAATTTATTTCAAATGGAGATTTTTCATTGAATTATCTATGTTTATTACCTCCATTGTTCAGCAAACTTCCAAATGAAAAAAAGTTTAACAGCAGGTTTTAAAAAACCGTGCGTAGCTTTCCGAATTTAACATAAAAACCGCCGGCGAAAATTCAATTACAATAGCGAAAATTACGCCCGATTTTGTCGGATTTGAGGAAGTTTTATTCGGTTAGTCACAACGTGCCTAGCGATTTGTAACAAATTGAATAAATTGAACTTAATCTGAAAATATCAAGCGTTTTTTTAGTACAACAACTGTTTTCATATAAAACTTGACATTATCCCAAAAATTAACCTGCGGCTAAAGGTTGTCCGGAAATTGAAATTAATTTTTTCTTTGTAATTTCGTAAGTGTCAACTTCAAAAATTCCTTGACATAAAAAACTGTTAATAGCGTCGATTTTTGCAATAGCGGTATCAATTCTTTTGCTGGAGCCTTTGACGTACGCGCCAATGTGAATTAAATCTTCAGCGTCGCGGTAAGTAGCCATTAACGCCCGCATATTCTGCGCGGCTTGCAAATGTTCAGGGCTTACAACTTCATTCATTACGCGGCTTACACTGCCCAAAACATCAATAGCAGGAAAATGATTTTGCGCGGCAATATTTCTATCCAAAACTATATGACCGTCCAAAATGGAGCGCACGGCGTCCGCTATTGGCTCGTTCATATCGTCGCCGTCAACCAAAACTGTATAAATTCCGGTAATGGAGCCCGTGTCACTTGTACCGGCGCGTTCCAATAACCGCGGCAAAAGTGCAAATACTGAAGGCGTATAACCGCGCGTTGCAGGCGGTTCGCCGATTGTTAATCCAACTTCACGTTGCGCCATTGCAAAACGCGTTACTGAATCCATCATCAAAATTACTTTGTGTCCGTTGTCTCGAAAATATTCAGCAATAGCTGTAGCAGTCATTGCGCCCTTGATTCTTACAAGTGCCGGCTGATCTGAAGTTGCAACAACTACAACCGCGCGTTTCAAGCCTTCCTCGCCTAGATCACGTTCAATAAAATCCCTAACTTCACGCCCGCGCTCGCCTACAAGCGCAATAACGCTAATATCTGCCTCCGTGTTACGCGCTATCATTGAAAGAAGGGTAGATTTTCCAACGCCGGAGCCCGCCATAATTCCAATTCGCTGTCCACTGCCCAAAGTCATTAAGCCGTCAACTGCGCGAACTCCAACATAAAGATTTTCTTTGATACGCGGACGTTTTAAAGGCGGCGGCGGCGGAGCTTGCAAAGGATATTCAATTTTTGATTCTATTGGCGGCAAGCCGTCCATTGGATTTCCTAAGCCGTCCAAAACGCGCCCCAAAAGTTCTTCCCCAACTTTTACTTGTAATGTTTTTTGCGCGGCTATAACTTCACAGCCCGGACCTACGCCTTGCATTTCGCCTACCGGCATTAACATTACTTTTCCTTCACGAAATCCGACAACTTCAGCCGGAATTGGCGGCAAATTTGGAGTTTTTGGGTAAATGTAGCAAAGTTCGCCCACACTTACTGCAGGTCCGCTCGTTTCAATTACTAATCCTACAACTTGCACAACTTTTCCCGTAAGTTTTATCGTTTTGCATTCGTCAATTACATTTCTTAATCTTCTTAAGCTGATTTCATTTTTTATCATAGTCATTCCTCGCGCAGATTTTTTAAATTTTTATAGCAAATATTTTCGTACCTGTCAAATAAAAAACGCCGTGCAACCTGCGCGACTTTTAAAGAATTTCTTAATTTAATTTTTTAGCCTCAAAAAACGCGCTGAAATTGTCTACAACGCACGTTTGACATTTGGTACGATACTTTATATCAAAAAGTTTTTGAAGGCGGCTTAGAATCGATTTTCAGCTTTTAGACGAAAAAAAACGCCGTGCAACCTGCGCGACGTTAAATTTTGTATAGTTTCTACGCTATAGTATGTTAACAAATGGAAGATTAAAAGGTGCGTTAGACGCCCGCCGCACTCCGTTTTTGCTTGTGACTTTAAGTTTAGGTAACGTGAGAAAACGCGGCTGGAACTTTAAATTACTTTTTGTTTGACGCGAAAAACGCAGGCGGGCGTCGATTCTTTCTTTGCCAGGCGTTTCTTTCTTCTAAAGAAAGAAATGCCGACTTGTTAATTCTTAAAATTTTGTAAACAACTCTTAACTAAAAAGCGAAATAAAAAAATTTACAATATCTGCCAAAATGCTAAAAATCCCTATAACTATTTCTAAGATTTCAAGAATAGGCGGAAACGCAAAAATTCCAACTACAACAAAAATAACTACTTCCAAAATTCCAAAAATAAAACTTTCAACTTTTTCTATTGGCGTTTTTTCTTCGCCGGTTAATTTTTCCCAAAAACTTCTGCGCCTGAAGAAAATAATCACCCGCTCTCACTAAAATTTTTATCAAAAAATATTCTGATTTATTATAGCAGAGTGCCCCCCCGTCAAGTTTGTTATATTAAGAAATAAAAAAAGTGCGCCGCATTTTCACAGCGCACCGAGAATTTGTTAAAAAAATTTTATCCTAAAGTTTTGCTGACTGTAACAAGTTCTTTTCTGATTTGAATATGTTGCGGGCAAACTTTTTCACACGCGCCGCACTTGATACAATCGCCGGCTGATTTTTTGCCGTGCATTGTTACAAGCCAATGTTCCTGTTGTTTTGCAGTCTCAAGATTTTTGTACAGCGTGTAAATATTCATAGCGGTAAACGAGCCGGAAATACCGATATTTTGCGGGCAAACTTTCGCACAATAATTACAGGTTGTACAAGGAATAAGCGGAATTGACGCCATAACGCGGCGCGCCTCTTCGACGGTTGCTTTTTCTGAATCGTTGAGTTTTTGGAAATTTTCCATGTAGGAAGTATTATTTTCCATTTGTTCCAAATTTGACATACCGGAAAGGACAGTAATGACGCCGTCCAAACTTGCCGAAAAACGAATAGCCCAACTTGCAAGGGAGGCGTCGGGATTAGCTTTTTTGAAAACTTCAGCAACTTGTTCAGGCGGATTAGCCAACAAGCCGCCTTTTACCGGCTCCATAATTATAACCGGTTTACCGTGCTTGCGCGCCATTTCGTAAACGCCGCGGGATTGAATTGCAGGATTTTCCCAATCTGCATAATTAATTTGCAACTGTACAAATTCTGCCTCAGGATGTTTGGTTAAAATTTCGTCCAATTCTTCCGGCGTGGAATGGAAAGAAAATCCTACGTGCTTAATCTTGCCGAGTTTTTTCTGTTCAAATACAAAATTCCACAAATCGAAGTCTTCAAAAAATTTCGTGCGCCCTTCGCCCAAATTGTGCAAAAGATAAAAATCGAAATAACCCGCGCCCGTTTGTTTCAATGAAGTTTCAAATTGTGCGATAGCATCTTCACGAGTTTTACAATTAATCCAGGCGGCGTTTTTTGTAGCGAGCTGGAATTTTTCACGCGGATAACGTTCAACGAGTGCTTGACGAATTGCATCTTCACTGCCGGGATAAGCCCACGCTGTGTCAAAGTAAGTAAAGCCTTTCGACAAAAAAATATCGACCATTTGTTTGACTTGTTCAACGTCAATGACTTCATCTTTTTTCGGCAGGCGCATAAGCCCAAAGCCGAGTTTTTTAATTTCTTCTCCTAAGTAAGCCACGATTAACCCTCCTAAAAAATTTTTTTATACTACACACTAAAATTTTATCAAACGAAAATTTTTTTGTAAATAAAAAAAACGCCGCCTTGAAAATTTTATAAGGAAAATTATTTTCGTAGCGTAAAAAGAATTTTTAATTTATAATTCACAAAAAAGGAGTTTTGCAAATGAAATTTGTATCGTGGAATGTAAACGGCTTGCGCGCCTGTCTCAAAAAAAATTTTATGGAAAGTTTTAAAAATCTTGACGCGGATATTTTCGCCCTGCAAGAAACTAGAATGTTGCAAGAACAAGCGATTATCGATTTAAACGGCTACGCGCAATTTTGGAATAGCGCGGAAAAAAAAGGTTATTCCGGCACGGCAATTTTTACGCGCGTTAATCCAATTTCGACAACTTACGGCTTGAATATCGACGAACACGACCACGAAGGGCGCGTTATAACTTTGGAATTTGAAAATTTTTATTTCGTCAACACTTACACGCCCAATTCAAGGAAATTGGAACGGCTTGAATATCGCTTGAAATGGGAAGATGATTTTCGCTCTTACGTGAAAAATTTGGACGCCGTTAAACCGGTGATAATTTGCGGCGATTTAAATGTTGCACACAAGGAAATTGATTTAAAAAATCCCGCGTCAAATCGTCACAGCGCGGGATTTACTGACGAGGAACGCGGCAAATTTTCTGAACTTTTAAATGCAGGATTTATTGACACTTTCAGATTTTTGTACCCCGACAGAGAAAATATTTATTCGTGGTGGTCAAATTTTCGCAAGGCGCGGGAAAATAATTCCGGCTGGCGTATCGATTATTTTTTAGTTTCAAAAAATCTTGCAGATAAAATTTCCGGCGCGTCGATTGAAGATAAAATTTTGGGCAGTGATCATTGTCCGGTTACTTTGACTTTAGAAAAATTTTAAGCCGTCATTTTCCAAATTGTCGCGCAGGGCTTGCATAAATTTTTTGCCGGGGTCAGGTTTTACTGCAAAATAATCCGGAACTTTTTCAATAAACAAGCCGCTTGCTCTTGCCTCAACTTGTTGATAGTGTCCAAAAACATATTCAATCGTGGGATAATTTTCGTGCAAGTACCGAATTAAATTTATATTCGCCTCAAGTTGCGCGAGCGTTAAATCTTCCTTGCCGTCAACGCCGCCAACATTTTCAATACCAATAGCGCACCAATTATAGCCTATAGCGTGGCGATTTAAAGCATTTTCCGGCGTCAAGCGATAAATTGTGCCGTCCTTGTCAACTACAAAATGTGACGCAACATTCAAAGTCCCTTTGTCAATTCCGCTTGTAAATTCTTCATTGTAAAAATAATCGTAAGTTTCCTCAAAACTTCCATTCGCCGTCCAATGTACAACTATTGCTTGAGGAATTATCGAAGTTACCGAAAAGCCGTAATGTTCAAGCGCGTATTCTTCAATTAAACGTTCTCGATTTTCTGTCCATTCAATCGGCTTGTAAATTATTGGCAAAGTTTCATTCGCCGCGCTTGCCACGCTTAAAATAAAAATCTGTGCGAAGATTATTACTAACAGAAATTTTTTCAATCAAAACAACTCCTTAAATTTTATAAAATGTTATCATAACAAAAAGTACATTTCAACTTAATTGGGCAGGAAAAAGTTTTGTGCTATAATATCGACTGTTACTTTAAAAATTATCGTTAATAAAATTTCAAATTATAAAAACAAGGGAGAAAATTTAATGGAATTACTGGCACCGGCGGGAAATTTCGATGCACTAAAAGCCGCCGTAAACGCAGGCGCAAATGCAGTTTATTTGGCAGGCAGTAATTTTGGAGCGCGTGCCTACGCTGAAAATTTTTCCGGCGAAAATCTGCGCGCCGCCGTAAAATTCGCCCATCTTCATAACGTTGCAATTCACGTTACCACCAATACAATTTTGAATGACAGCGAACTTGAAAATTTTGCCGAGTATATAAAATTTTTGCGCAGTGCAAATGTTGACGCGCTGCTTGTTCAAGATTTAGGAGCGGCAAAAATTATAAAAAATATTGCGCCGGAAATTCCTTTGCACGCCTCAACTCAAATGACTGTTCACAATTTGGAAGGCGTTAAAATTCTTGCTGATTTAGGATTTAGCCGCGTCGTTTTAGCGCGTGAATTAACTTTAAACGAAATTGAAAATATCGCCAAAAATTCTCCGATTGAAACTGAAATTTTTGCACACGGCGCGTTATGTGTTTGCTTTTCCGGACAATGTTTAATGAGCAGTATGATTGGCGGGCGCAGTGGTAACCGCGGGCGTTGTGCGCAACCTTGCCGCCTTCCCTATACTTTGGTTGACGAACAAGGCAATGAACTTTTACAAAATGCGGGCGAATATTTACTTAGTCCAAAAGATTTAAACACGCTTGAAATTTTGCCGCGCCTTGTTGCAGCCGGCGTTGATTCTTTAAAAATTGAAGGGCGTATGAAACGCGCCGAATATGTTGCAACGGTTGTAAAAATTTATCGTGACGTACTCGACAAAAATTTTTCTGTTACTGATGAAGACCACCGGAAACTCGCGCAGATTTTCAACCGTGATTTTACAACCGCTTATCTTGAAAAAAATCCCGGCAAAAATTTAATCAGCGATAAACGCCCAAATAACCGCGGCGTTTTAATTGGGCGCGTTATTGCCGTTGAAAAAAATAAAATTTCTCTCAAGTTGACAGAAAAAATTAACGCAGGAGATCAAGTTGAAATTTGGGTAAAAGTTGGCGGACGCGTTACTTTCACTGTTGAAAATTTTAAGATTGACGGCGATATTTGCACGGTTGAAGTTGACGATACACGCGGCGTTAAAATTCACGACCGCGCCTTTAAAATTTTTGACGCTGAATTAATTTCTGACGCGCGGAAATTTTTTGCTGATGATAATTTTGGAAAAATTCCGGTTGCCGCTGAAGTTTTTGCTGAAGTCGGCAAGCCTTTAACTTTAATGTTGACTGACGGCGAAAACGAGGCAACCGCCGAAACTGATTTTATTGCTGAAGTTGCAAAAAATCGCCCGCTGAATTTTGAAACGCTTTTTAAACAAATTTCAAGGCTTGGCAATTCTGTTTTTGAGTTGGTACTTTTGAAAACGCACATTGAAGGTAATTTAATGGTGCCGCTTAGCGAATTAAACGAAGTCCGCCGCAAATGTACCGAACAACTTGAAAATTTGCGCCTCAAAAAATTTCAAAAATCTACTACTGCCTCTTGTCTTTTGCCTACTGCCTTTCAACCTTACCACGCAGAAAAAACTGAACTTGTTATACAGGTTGATACTTTGGAAAAAATAAAAATCGCCCTTGACAGCGGGGCAGATTCCATTTTGTACGGCGGCGAAAATTTTTGTAACAGAATTATCACGGCGCAGGAAATTTCTCAAGCTGAAAAAATCGTTCATTCTGTCAATAAGAAATTTTATCTTGCAACGCCGCGCATTGTTCGCAACTCCGAAATTTTTAATGTGGAAAAAATTTTAACTGCGGCAAATTTCGACGCGGTTTACGTCCACAATATCGGCACGCTTTATCTTGCCAAAAAAATTTCTGACGCGCCAATTCGTACGGATTTTTCGCTTATAGTTTTCAATTCTGAAACGATTAAATTTCTAAAAAATTTGGGCGTTGAGGGCGTGACACTTTCGCCGGAATTGACGCTCGCGCAGGTTAAATTTTTAATCAAAAAATCTTGCTTGCCGGTTGAATGTATCGTACACGGACGCGCCGAACTTATGATTTCTGCTTACTGCGCCATTGGAAGTTTTTTAGGAAACGTTGAAAATTGCCCGCACGTTTGCCGCAAAAATAATTACTTCCTGCGCGACAGAAAAAATATTTTGTTCCCTGTGGTTACCGACCAATTTTGCCGAATGCACATTTTAAATTCAAAAGTTTTGTCAATGATTGAAAATCGAAAAGAATTTGACGGCGTGGCAAGAATCAGAGTTGACGGCAGATTTTTAACAAATGACGAACTCGCGCAGGTTGTACGCGCTTATAAATTCGGCGGCTCGGAAATTGAAAATTTTACACGCGGGCATTACTTCAGAGGCGCAGAATAAATTTCTTGCAATTTTTATTTTTTGCAGTAAAATATTTTAAAAATTTTGAGAGGAGCTAACTTAATGGCATTGATTGACGATATTTTGGCAACGAATGAAAATTTCTGCGCGAATCTTCCGGAAGAATTTAAAGCGTATGAACACGAAGATCATCACGACAGCAAAATTCCAAAGAAAAAATTGGCAATTTTAGCCTGCATGGATACTCGTACCACTTTATTTCTTGAGCCGGCAATGGGAATTAAACGCGGCGATGCAAAAGTTATTAAAACAGTTGGAAATTGCGTTACCGGTTATTTTGATACGGCTGTTAAAAGCTTGATGGTTGCAATTTATGAATTGGGCGTTCAAGAAATTGCGGTTGTCGGTCATTCTGAATGTGGTATGCAAAAAACAACTTCAGAAAGTTTAACAAAGGCAATGCTTGCACGTGGAATTTCGCCCGACGCTATCAAAATGGTTGAAAAAGAATTGAAAGAATGGGCGGACGGTTTCAAAGACCCCGAACAAAATGTTAGAGACGTTGTAAAACTTTTGAAGGAAGATCCGCTTATTCCAAAAGATGTTAAAGTACACGGACTTTTATTCCACCCACGCTCCGGCAAATTAACTTTAATCAGCAAAGACGAATAAAATTTTTCCGGCAAAAAAATTAAACCGCCTGCAATTTCGCAAGCGGTTTTTTTGATTTTAATATTTTCTAATGTCAAAGGGAATTTGTTTAAAAGTTATTCGGTACTTTATCAATTCGTTATCGCTAAGGTTGCAACTTTCGGCGTAAATTACATAATTTCCGGCGCGGGTTTTAATCTGCGCGAGGGTTGTCCAATTTAAAGTTTCAAAAAAATAATAAGCCGTGTCATTGTTTACACCCAATAAATTTTTTTCTTCGCTCGGTACAAAATTTTTGCCAGTTTCGCTGAAATAAATATAGTCGAAAATTTTTTCAAGCGGTACAGATTCATTTATAAAATCATCTTCGTCAAAAAGTTTTTCGCCTATTTCGTAAAATGTAAATTCGCCGCCGACACGTTTAACCCGTTCAGCTGTAATATTTTCGGCGTAGTCATTCAATTCAATCAAAATAAATCTGCGCGAGCCGCCGTCTTGCCTATTCAGATTTATAACCGCATGCGCTGTTGTCCCGCTCCCTGCAAAGGCGTCAAGTACGATTGAATTTTTATCTGTTGCAAAATTAAAAATAAATTCCAAAAGTTCAACAGGCTTAGGATATTCAAAAATTAAGCCTAAATTTTTTAAAGTGATAGTGCCTTTCGCCGTTGTTCCAATATTTTCTATCCACGTTCCATAGGGCATTGAACTTTCACCGGCAGGAAATTTTCTGTAAATATTTAAAAAGCCGTTTTTATTGACAAGTTCAAGCTGATTATTTTTTAAAAGTTCCTGCGCCGTTTTTTCACTTACACGCCAACGCCCCTCTGTGCCGTCTTCTTTTAAAGGAAAAACTTTTTCGCCTTCAATTTCTATAGGATAAAACATTGTCGGGCGGTCTTCTCGTCTATCAGCTTGCCCCCATTGCCGCAAATTTTCTTTTCTGCCGTCAGATTTTTTTACAATCATTTTGAAATTTAAAACAGAAATATTTTTAGCATAGCAAATTATATATTCGTGTTCACTTGAAATTTTATTGGCAGTGCCAACTTTGCCTTGCTTAGATTTGCAGACAAAATTTGCAACAAAATTACTTTTACCAAAAATTTCATCGCAAATGCACTTTAAATAAAAAAGTTCGTTATCGTCAATAGAAATAAAAATAGCTCCGTCGTCGCGCAGGAGTTTTTGTAAAAGTCTAAGGCGCGGGTACATCATACACAGCCATTTATCGTGGCGCGTTAAATCTTCGCCTTCCTTCCCTACAACCTGCCCGAGCCATTTCTGCAAGCGCGAGTCTGAAACGTTATCATTGTAAATCCAGCCTTCATTGCCCGTGTTGTAAGGCGGGTCTATGTAAATGCACTTGATTTTATTTTCATAGCGCGGCAACAAAGATTTTAAAGCTAACAGATTATCGCCGTGAATAATCATATTGTCAGAATTTCCAACTGAAAATTTTTTGTTTAGGAAATGAAAAGGTACGTGCTGATGATAGGTAACGACTTTATCTTTGCCGAGCCAATTTAACGTGGGCATAATTTTTACCTCAATAAATCTATTTTTTCAATTTCGTAACCATTTTTATTGAGAGCTTTAATAATTCTGTCAATGTGTTGCAAGTTGTGAGTTTCAACAGTTACGCCGAGTAAAACTTTTTTGAAACTGTTTGTAACAAGTGCTTGATTGTGGTCAAGTTTTACAACGTTTGCATTTTCGTCCGCCAAAATTTTTGCAATGTTCAAAAGTTCGCCGGGTTTATCGGGAAGTTGCACATTGAAAGAAAAAATTCTGCCGCGCGCAATTAACGCCTTGTCAATCAAGCCGGACAAAGTGGAAATATCAATATTTCCGCCGCTGACAATCGCCACGACTTTTTTATTTTTGAAATTTAATTTATTCGACGCCGCCAAACTCAAAACGCCCGCGCCTTCAGCAATTAATTTATGTTTTTCAATCAAACTTAAAAGCGCGCTCATAATTTCCATTTCGTTTACTGTAATAATTTCGTCCAGATATTTTTTGCAAAATTCAAAAGTTAAAGTACCGGCAGTTTTTACGGCGCAACCATCGGCAACAGTATCAGCACTTTGCAAAGTCACAATTTTTCCGGCGTCAAGTGCGGCTTTCATACACGCGGCATTTTCCGGCTCTACGCCAATAACTTTAACATGAGGGCTAACAACTTTTGTAGCAAGTGCAACGCCGCTGGCAAATCCGCCGCCGCCAATAGGTACAAGAATTGCATCAACGTCTTTCAATTCGTTAATAATTTCAAGTGCGGTTGTACCCTGCCCAAGTAAAACTTCCCTATCGTTGAACGGATGAACATAAATATAACCGTGCTTTTTCTGAAGTTCCAAACTGTATAAATAGGCGTCGTCGAAACTATCGCCGCGCAATACAACTTCTGCGCCGTAAGCCCTGGTTGCCTCAACTTTCAAAATTGGAGTTGTTGCAGGCATACAAATTACGGCTTTAACGCCGAGTTTCTGCGCCGCAAATGCTACGCCCTGCGCGTGGTTGCCTGCAGAGGAAGTTATAACGCCTTTAGATTTTTCTTCGTCTGTAAGTTGAGAAATTTTGTTATACGCGCCGCGCAGTTTAAATGCGCCGGTATGTTGCATATTTTCCGGCTTGATATAAATTTCATTACCACTTTGTTCAGAAAAAAAATCACTTTGAATCAAGCGCGTTTTTTTGACAATTCCCGAGAGTTGCTTATCTGCGCGATAAACATCAGCAATAGTTGTAGTTTCAACAATTTTTTTATTTTCGTCATTTACAACGGTATTTGTGTTTTCTTCCAAAATTAATCGTCTCCATTTTATTTACAAAATTATTTAACTATCTAATTTTAAAATATTTTCAGTAAGTTTGGCAAGGAAATAAGAAATTTTAGGCGGGACAGCATTTCCAATTTGCTTGCATATGGAAGTTTTGCCACCGCAAAAAATAAAATCGTCCGGAAAACTTTGAATACGCGCCGCCTCTCGTGGCGATAAAGTTCGATTTTCCTCAGGGTGAATAAATCTTCCGCCTGCCGGCGTATCAAATCTTGTAGTGATTGTCGGAGCTTGTTCATTCCAACATAATCTGCCATAGGAGCCGCTGTGAACTGAATTTATTTTTTCTTCCAATGAAGTAAAATTTGCGCCGTTAGATATTCTGCTCATTCGATTAACGGCAAGTTTAGAATGATTTGTTTGATTGTGATTTTTAAGTACAGATTCATTTGACGCCAAATAACGCTGATAATTTGTAACGGGCTTAGGATTTTCTACTTCGCCATTCGCAGATACTTTTGGCAAATTTCCAATAGCATCTTGAACGGTTACCGCGTCAAAATAATCCGGAAAAGTTTCAAGGATTTTGGATTTTGTAAAATCCCAAACTTCATCAAGATTTACGGCTTTATTTCTAACGCCAATAATTACAATTCGCTCCCTTTTCTGCGGTATTCCAAAATCAACCGCTTTTACGATTTTGTACTGCATATCATAATTTTGCCCGTCAAAAATTTTAAATATATTTTTGAAAATCTTTCCGCCATGCATTGTCAATATTCCCTTGACATTTTCCATAACAAATATTTGAGGTTGAACTTTTTTAACGACAAAAAAATATTGCTCAAAAAGATAATTGCGCGGGTCGTCAATAAATCCTTCCCTTATTCTTGCGCCCGCCATAGAAAAACCTTGACACGGCGGACCACCTACGATTATATCTGCCTCGCCTTCCTTGAAAATTTTACTTTGGCTGATATTTTTTATATCGTCAACAATTACATTTACATTCGGATGATTTAAAAAATATGTTTCGGCAATGGTTGAATCAATTTCAACAGCTTTTTTTATAGTGTAACCGGCTTGAACAAATCCCAAAGAAAGTCCGCCACAACCTGCAAACAAATCAATGACATTCACGCTTTAACCGCCTCCACCAATACGATAACTATTTGAAAAATTTTTTATATAATCACTTTCTTCAAAATTTAGCCCGTACAAAAAATTAACGTACTCATCAATTTCAGAAATTTCTTTTAAGCAGAATTTGTGCTTATATTCATAATCTGTTTGTTTTGTACCAACATAAATTTTATTTTGTTCCAAAGAATTTTCTAAATTCGTTACCAAAATTTTGGCGCGTTCTAAATCAAAAGTTTTTGGCAATTTAAATCCGGACAATTCTTTTTTTGTAATGTGCCAACAATCTGACACGCAAACCCAATACCACCAAAACAAAGACGAATTCAGCAAAAGTACACTCAAGGCGGCGTAATTTTCGTCAGCACAACGGAAAATTTTATATTCTGAACTGGAATGACATTTTAAAAAAGCCTTTATCCAAAAAGTTGCTCTCATATTCAAATAAAAAGGCGCACCTTCAGATAAAAATAATTCGCTCAAAGAAATTTGTTTAGAAAATATTTTTTTATAAATTTCAATGTCAATCTTTGTACCGATTTTGGGAATAAATTCAGCACAGTAAAAATTATTGGCAACAACGCTTAAATTTTCAAATAAATCCTTGCGTTCATTGCGATACCAATAAGTATAATTTCCCGTGAATATCGATAAATCCGAATTTGCACTTTTGCCGAACAAAATGCAAAGTTTTTGGTGTACAGATAAAAATAAACTGCACGGTCTGTCAGCAAAACTTAAAATATATTGGAGCGGCAAAATTTCAAACAATTCTTCACGAATTTTTTTCATTCGCAGAGTTGAAATGTAAGACAGCGGGATTATAAAACCCATGACGCCATTTTTTTTTAACAATTTTGAGGCAACTGACAAAACATTTGCATAGATATTGCCATATTTTTCTTGATAAATTGCCGAAGATTTTTTTTCCTCAACATAAGGCGGATTTCCAATTATAATATCAAATTTTTTGTTATGAAATTCGCCGAATTCTATAAAATCATAGCCGGAAAAATTATCATTAATAACTTTGCCGAGATTAGATATAAATTCTGCGCCGTAACGATTTAGCACGCTCAAAAATAATCTAAGTTTGACTATCAAAATTGAATCGTGATTTAAATCATTTCCATACAAAGTTGAAACAATCTTACAAATTTTATCAGAATCAATCGCTACTCCAAAATTTTCAAGGCAATTCAATTTCATTTCCAAAATTGGCAATAAAAAAACTCCGGAGCCGCAGGTAGGATCAAAAAAAGTACACTCATAACAAAAATTATTGTAGGGAATATCTTCAGAAAAATTTTTGTTCAAATTTGGAATTTTAATTTTATCATAGAAAAGTTTTACGCTGTTTGAAATTATAAATTCAACAATATCATTCGGCGTGTAATAAATTCCGCGTTTCTTTCGCAATTCATTTTTTTCATTGAAACTGCCCAATTCGGCTTGAAGTGTTTCATAGCTGCATTGCCTGTCCAAATATTCGATTTTATAATTGCCTGTGACTATCAGCGCGTCCAATTCGCACAAAATTTTTTTTAAATTTTTACCGTTGTAATTTTGAAAAAGATATGTATATATCGTCGATAAATATTTTGAAATTGAATTGCTATTTTCTAAGGAATAAATTTTAATATTTTAATCGCTCCAATCTTTTTTCAAGAATCCCGCCTGCATTTACATTTACAATCCGGAATATTACAATATCGGATATAATTTTTAGGAGATGATTTTATGGTTACAAAACAAGGAAATTTATATTTTATCGACGTCAACCCCGCTATGAAAAAGGCGGCGTTAGATTTTGCAGTTGAAATTATCAGCACTGACAATCAATACTCAAGGTTACTGCCGGAAAATATGAGACGCTCCAATAATTTTAATCTTAAACAGAAATTGGAAATACAAAGGACTTTCGTAGGTAAATTGGGAGAAATTGTTTTTCGTGAATTTTTAATTTCTCAAGGAAAAGAATCAAATGATAACCAAATGTTTGAAATTTTTGAAGGACAGATGAACGTTGATAAATTTGATTTTGAGACAAAAGATAATCAAAGTGTCGATATAAAATCCGGCTTTAGAAAAATTCACAAAAGATTATTAGTCAACGTTGAACAATTCGACAGGAACCCAAAAAAATATTATGTTGCCGTTTGGTTTAACGGCGCGGACAGTGACGAAAATAACAAACTTATCGTGCTGAATTCAATCACGCAAGGGATTATATACGGCTATGCAACCTACGCAGATTTAACAAGGGCAGAAGTTAAAAATTTTGGCGAAGGAGACGCACGCAGTATTTTTTACAATCAGCTAAGAGGAATAGATAACCTGCTTGACAAATTTTAAATTAAATTTCGACTAAGTTTATAAATTTTTATCGATAAATTTTTCTGATAAAATTCTGGCAGCTGAATCTTCCTGCAACAAAATTTCAAGCGTAGGATTTTTTATAACTGCGCGAGAATTCATAGCATTTTCAATAATGTCATAAATCTGCAAAAAATTGATTTTGCCCGCCAAAAAAGCCGCCACTGCAACTTCATTAGCCGCGTTGAAAACACAAGGCATAGTTCCGCCAATTTTGCCCGCCGCGTACGCAAATTTTAAACCTTTGAAAGTTTCAATATCTGGTTTTTCAAATGTCAAATTTTTTATTTCCCAAAAGTTCAATTTTTTGACAGGAGAAATTTTTCTGTCGGGATAAGTTAAAGCGTACTGAATGGGAAGGCGCATATCAGGCGCGGCAAGTTGCGCAATTATGGAGCCGTCGCAAAATTCAACCATTGAATGAACGATACTTTGCGGGTGTACCACAACTTGAATTTGTTCATATTCGACGCCGTACAAAAATTTTGCCTCGATAACTTCTAAGCCTTTGTTTACCAATGACGCTGAATCGACGGTAATTTTTTTGCCCATATTCCACGTCGGATGCGTTAAAACTTCCTTGACGCTTGCATTTTGTAAATCTGCGCGAGTTTTGCCTCTGAAAGGTCCGCCGCTTGCAGTAAGCAAAAGTTTTTCAATCGATTTATAATTTTCGCCCTGCAAACATTGAAAAAAAGCTCCGTGTTCGCTGTCAACCGGCAAAATTTTAACGCCGTATTCTTTCGCCAAATTTATAATTAATTCGCCCGCAACTACCAGCGTTTCTTTGTTGGCAAGGGCGATATTTTTTTTACACTTAATCGCCTTAATCGTCGGCTCCAGCCCTGCAAAGCCGCTCATTGAAGTTAAAACAATTTCTACGCCGTCGAATCCTGCCGCGTCGATAAATGCTTGACGCCCGCCCGCAATTTCCGTACCGCTGAAATTTTTTTCTTTCAAAATTTTGTAAGCCGTTTCATCGGCAAGCACTGCAAGTTCAGGCTGAAATTCTTCAATCTGTTTTGAAAATAATTCGACGTTGGAATTTGCCGCCAAAACTGAAACTTTAAATTCGCCCGGCAAATTTCGTACCACGTCCAATGCTTGAGTTCCTATTGATCCGGTTGAACCGAGTATTGCAATTTTTTTCATTTCTATATCACCGCGTAATTTTTATTTTAAAATCCCTAGTCCTTAGTCCTTAGCCCCTAATCCCTAATTACCAAATGACAGCACAAATAATTTCGTTGTTAAAATCTGCAACGCCGAAATTTATTTTATCGCCGCTGCGCACTTCAAAATTTTGCTGTAAATCGTGAAGTAAAATTCCCGTCAATAAATTTCCTTCAATTTCGGTACAGCGTACCCAGCCAATTTCCGGCTGAAAATTTTCCCCGTGAAAGTAAACTGCAATATCGTCCGGAAAATTAGGATGCCGCAAGCTGTCAATAGTTTTAATGTAGCGCGTCTTTTCTTTGTTTTTATCGAAGGCGAAAGTATCTTCCAAAACTTTGATTTTGTCACGAAAGGCGGCGGCGTACTTTTCAGAAAGAATTTTAATTTCAACGTCGGGAATTTCTGCGCGACGCACTGCAACGTTTTTTTTGTAGCTTGCAGGGAAAACTTTTATTTTATCGCCGTCAATTTGTGCGCCCGCCAAAATTTTAAAATTAAATCCCGTGTTTTCGTCAATGTAGCCGAAAGTTACAAAGCCGTTCAATTCGTCCTCAACAGGATAATCAAAAACCTCGCGCAGATTTATTTTTTCCAGAATTTCCGCGCCGCTCAAAAGGCAAATTTGCTTGTACGTTTCACGAAAATTTGTTTCATAGACTTTCAAAATTTTAACCTCCAAAAAATTTTTTACATTCTATCACAAAGCCGCAAAAAATGTTATAATCGCCGCGCTATGGAAATTAAAATTATTAAAAGCGATTATGTGACTTCAGCCGTCAGAAGTTCACAATATCCTGAAGAAATTTTGCCCGAAATTGTTTTTATCGGGCGTTCAAATGTCGGCAAATCGTCTTTGATAAATTCTCTCTGCAACAGAAAAAATCTTGCGCGTACTTCACAAACTCCGGGCAAAACTCAAACGATTAATTTTTACAAGGCAACGCTGAAAATTACCGAGCCGCCGGAATTGAAAAATTTTTACCTTGTTGACTTGCCGGGCTACGGTTACGCCAAAACTTCAAAGACTAATCGAACTGTTTGGGCAAAATTTATCGACGAATATTTATCAAAGAGTCTGCAGATTAAATTTGTCTGTCAACTTGTCGATATTCGCCACCCGCCGCAAGATTCAGATTTACAAATGTTTAAAAATATCCTTGAAAAAAATTTGCCCGTGTTAATCGTTGCAACTAAATCTGATAAACTTTCAAAAAATGAACGCGCAAAAAATTTAGCCGTCATTAAAAAAACTTTTGGAATTGACGAACTGCCAATACTTCCCTACAGTTCAAAAAACGGTGAAGGTACTTCAGATTTGCTTGACGTTATCGCCGATTCTTTGTAAAATATCGAAAGTGAATACGTTTCATTTTCAGAAAAAGGAGAGTTAGGCGATGGAGCTTTCACTTTTCGACAAAGAATTATTAAATTATTTGCAGGGGAATATTCCAATTTGCAGCAGACCATTTGCGAAAATTGCGGCGGAATTTGGCACAGACGAAGAAACAATCATTACAAAGATTAAACAACTCAAGGCGGCGGGATATTTGCGCAGAATTGGAACTTTTTTTAATTCAAACAATTTGGGGTATGTTGGAACTTTAGTAGCGTTGAAAGTTTCGCCGGAAGAAATTGCGCCGGTTGCAGAGGCGGTTAATCGTTATCCGGAGGCGACGCACAATTACGAGCGCGAAGGCAAATACAATTTGTGGTTTACGCTGTTGACGCGGGATTCAATTCAAGAATCAAATATTTTGAACGAAATTAAAAATTTGCCCGGCGTTGAAGATATGCTCAAATTAAAATCCAACAAAAAGTATAAAGTCAATGTGCAATTCAAACTTAACTAAAACCGACGAAGAAATTATAAAGGCGTTGCAGGAAGATTTTCCACTTTGCGAAGAACCGTACAAAGTTTTGGCGGCGCGCGCAGGCGTAACCGAAGAAGAATTTTTAAAGCGCGTACAAGAATTTGTTGCAGAAAAAAAAATCCGCAAAATGGGCGCGGTCTTGCGTCATCGTGAAGTTGGATTTAAATTTAACGCGCTTTGTGCGTGGGAAGTGCCGCCGGAAAATCTTGACGCCGTTGCAGAAATTATGAGCAGTCATCCCGCCGTTTCGCACTGCTACGACAGAAACACCGCGCCAAATTGGAATTATAATCTTTATACAATGATTCACGCAAAAACCCGCGAAGAATGCGATTCAATTATTTTGGAACTTTCGCAAATTGCGGGCGTCGAAAATTATCAAGTGCTTTATTCAAAAAAAGAATGGAAAAAAACTTCAATGAAATATTTTAAGGATTAAGGATTAAGGACTAAGGACTAAGGACTAAGGATTAGGGATTAAATTCAGGAAGGATTGAACTTATTTGACAGCAAAATTTCCTTTTCATTATGGTTATATTGTGGCGGCGTGTTGCACGCTCGTTACAATGTTCAATATCGGCTTGGTGTTAAGCTGTGCCGGTATTTTTTTTGTACCAATAAGCGAAGAATTAAAAGTTTCGGTGGGGCAAGTTGCAATGTATTTATCTTTCAACCTTTTGGCGTCGTCGATAATGCTTTCATTTTCGGGACGGCTTATGGAAAAATTCGGCGCACGGCGAATGATGACGCTTTCTTCAATCGTAATGGGGGCAACTTTAATCACAATGTCAAAATTTGACGCGCTGTGGCAATTTTACGCGGCAGGGGCAATTTTGGGAATAACTTTTACATTTCTTATGTATTTGAGTTTTCCAACAATAATACCGCGCTGGTTTAACAAAAAAGTTGGCTTAATGATAGGAATTGCGGCGGCGGGCTCCAGCATTGGCGGAGCGATTTTCAATCCAATTTGCGGAATGCTGATTAATTCTTACGGCTGGCGAACGACTTATATAATTTTGGGTGCGATAATTTTAATTTTTGTTTCGCCGATTTTGGGAATTTTTTTGAGGAATAAACCGGCAGACGTAGGCTTAAGACCTTACGGAGAATCAAGCATTTCTGCGCGCCAAAATAAAAACGAAGGCTACGAATACCGCGCCGTTTTGAAAATGCCAATGTTTTACGGCTTGTTTATGTTTGGATTTTTGATGAGTACGGTTGCAAGTGTTTTTCACTTTGTGCCGAAATACTCGGCAACATTAAATTTTTCGCTGGAAGATGCGGCAATGGTTGCAAGTGCGGCAATGATAGGCTCGACTATTGGTAAAGTCGGACTTGGCTGGATAAACGATAGAAGTATTAAATTGGGCGTTTTGGCAACGATTGGGCTTGGAATTTTTGGCTTAGGTTTAATGTTTACCGGCTCCGGCTTGACGATTTTAATTGGCGGGGGATTTTTATTCGGCTGGGCGTACGCGGGAGTTTTTGTGCAGACGCCGCTATTAGTTCGCGCAGTTTTCGGCAATAAAAGTTATTCACAAATTTATTCAAATATTTCAATCGGCTTGACAATTTCTGCGGCAATAGCAATGGCGGCGTGGGGATTTTTGGCTGAAATTGGCGGATATGGCGCAGTTTTTATAGTTGCGATAGTTTTATTGGGAATTTGCGGGATAATAGGTTTACGTGCATTACAGGCGGCAAAATTTTGATTTTTTTTTTAGAAAATAAAAACCAACTTGTTACAGAAATTAAAAAAATTTAATGGCACTGTAAAAAATTTCGATACTCTTAAAAGAGAGGAGAGGCAGCTATGGCAAATGCGAATACAAATTTAATGTCGATTAACATAAGTCAACCGACAACTTCGACAGGTTCAAATTCCAGAAATTCCGGCTTGCAGTCAAAATATAATTCCAAAAATGGCAAAAGTGATTTTAATTCCGCGCTTGATAAAGCTACAAACCAAATTAATCAGCAAAATCAGCCCGTTAAACAAGATCCGGCTGAATCAGAAGAATTACAAAGTACAAATGCAACCGAGCCCGATGCTAAACAACCTGTTGAATCAAAAGACGCTAAAACTCAAGGAGAGAATACACAACCGCAGGACGCGCCTCAAAGTTTACCAACTGAAAAAAGCATTCCCGCTGAAATTCAAATTCAACCGGAAAATATTTCAAACGTTGTAGAAATTCAACCGGAAAATATTTTGCCTAACGTTGAAATTCAACCGGAAAATATTTCTCCAAATGTTGAAATTGAAACTACTGAAAATCTTGACGTACCGGAAATTCCAGCCGCTATGCCGTTAATTTTCACGGCTAATACCGAAACACTTTTACCGGCACAAGCTACAGAAAATACAGGCGAAGTTAATTTAATGACAATCATGCCAAAAAATGACGGCGATAAATCACAGGCAATGCTTAACTTTTTGAGCGGCAAAACGTGGACAGCTGAAGATGTTAAGGCTACACTTTCGCCACAAGTTCCACAAAATGTTGAAGTTAATCCTGAAACTTTGCCAATTCATCAAAGTGGCAAAAATTTCACTTTTAACCCAATTCAAAATCAAAGTCAAAATGCTGAAAATCTTCAGCCACAAATTCAAAATCAATCAGTAATTTTAAATCCTGAACAAGTACAACAACCACAAATTCAAAATCAACAGGCAAATTTAAATCTTGTACAACCACAAATTCAAGATCAATCCGCAATTTTAAATCCTGAACAAGTACAACAACCACAAATTCAAAATCCATCAGCAATTTTAAATTTTGAACAACAACCACAAATTCAAAATCAACAGGTAAATTTAAATCTTGTACAACAACCGCAAGTTCAAAATCAACCTCAAGTTGAATTGTCAAGCCAGCCAATTTTAAATTCATTGCAACCGCAAATTCAAATGGACTTTAAACAAGTCAATCAGTCACAACAAATTTCTGACTTGCTCGGCGCAAATGTTCCGGTTGAAGAAAATCAAAGTTCTGCTCCTTTGCCGCACGTACAACAAATCTTTCGCCAACAGCCCGAACAAAATCAGCAACAAACTAATCAAAATTTACAGCAAACATTTTCACAAAATTTAAATTCTGAAATGCAAACTCAACAGCAAAATTCCGGCGGCGAAGAAATTTTTACTCAAAATATAACTCCAACAACAAATAACGTTTCCACAGTTCAAACAGCCGCGCAAGTTCAAAATCCTGAGGCTACCGCTCAAGCCGCAAGGGAAAATGAAAATATTCCCGCACAAATTGTCGAACAGGCGCGCATGATTCGTACTGCCGAAAATACCGAAATGGTTATTAATCTTAAACCGGAACATTTGGGACAACTTACGCTCCGCGTTTCTGTCAGCCAAAACGGCGCGGTTAATGCAAGTTTTTACAGCGATAACGCACAAGTTCGCGCCGCTATCGAAAATTCTATCGTGCAACTCAAACAAGAATTAAATGATCAAGGCTTGAAAGTCGAAAATGTTCAAGTTTACGCCGGCTTAACTGAAGGCGGCTTGACAAACGGACAAGGCGGGCAGGCGTGGCAACAAAATCAACAGCAACCTACTACAAGACGAATTGATTTTGATGCAATTCAAGATGAAGTTGACGCGGTTAATCCCGTTAATGCAAATGAGTCCACGGACGGAGTAGATTACAAAGTTTAATTGGAGGTTTTAGATATGGCAAATTCACTCAATACTATCACAGTTGACGGCGTAACTTACAGTTCAGAGGCTTATGCTGCGAAAAAAAAGGCTGAGGCGGCAACTGAAGTTCAAAATGATTTAGACAAAGACGCTTTTATAAAATTGCTTGTAACACAACTGCAATATCAAGATCCGCTGGAACCGCAAGAAAATGGCGAATTTATCGCACAAATGGCGCAATTTTCCAGCCTTGAACAAATGACTAATGTTGCAACTAAACTTGAAGATATTAATACGCTTGTTGGAAATATTGATACTTCAGTTTTGGTCGGGCAACTTAGCGGCATGATTGGGCAGATTGTCGATTGGACTCAAACTGTACAAACTGCCGATGAGGAAGGAAATCCTTTGACAACCAGTGAAGATTTTAGCGGAATAATTACCGGAATTACAATTTCTGACGGCGATACAAAAATTATTGCTGAAACGGCTGAAGGCAAAACTTATCAAGTTGAAATTGGCAGTATTACTTCAGTTTATAATTTGAATGACACTAACAACCTTTCAGAATTTGAAGACAGTGCAATTAATTTAAACGACACTGCAGAAGTATAAAATTTTTTTCCTAAACTAAAAAATCCTCGCCGAAAAAAGCGGGGATTTTTTTTATTGCGATATATTTTATTTTTGGTAAAATAATTAAAATAAATCAGCGGAGGTAATAAGTATGAGTAACGAAAAATATTTTTTTCAAGAAAATGCATTCGGCGATATGTACGAAGATTCATTTCTTGCAGATGAATTTCCAAAACGTCCGCCGGAAAATTCCAAAGTCGAAAATTCGGCTGAGACCGCTGAAATAAGCGCGGCAACTGCTCACGTCCGCCTTTCAAACGAAATTGACGCAGGGCAACAAGCCAATCAAGCGATACATTCTGCTTACGATTTAGGCGGCAATTTGGGCGGTGGAAATTTTCATAATTTTTCCGGGCAGATTTTCGGCGGTATTTAAAAATAATTCCAAAAAATTCACGCGGCGGGGTTAATCGATAAGCCCTGCCGTATTTTTAGTTGGTTTTGCGCGTCTAATTGCAATAAGAATATTTACGCTGTGCCCGCCAACGTCCATTTCAACTCCTAAACATTGTGAAGAGCCGATAGTCATCATTTCGCCTAAGGCAATAGCAAGATTTGGCGGCGTAATATCTGCCTCATAGCCAAGTTTTGTAAGATTTGTAGTGGCGTTTGCAGTAAGCATATTTGATAATTCAGAAATAGCACTGCGCGCCAATTCGTCCATTTCTGAAACGGGCATTCCCATCATCATTGTTGAGGCGATAAATTTTGCAGTATCTTCTTTCATGTTGTAAACAACGCTGCCAATTAATTCTTTTTTGAAATTTACGCGAACTGCTACGCCTTCATTAGCAACTTCCTTATCGTGTAAATAAACTTTGGTTCTTTTTGGAGTTGGGCATCCCAAAATTGGCATAACTGACATGAACGCCTCAATAAACGGATTAGCGAGTTTTACGTTCACAAAAATATCCCCTTCCGTAAAGTCGACATTCACGCAAAATGTCGCTACAAAAATTTCCTTAAAAATTCTATAAGTTAAAATAAAATCCCTGCCAAATTCCAAAATTTTTTTCAAGCAGGGATTTTTCATTTTAACTTTTTTTTTACAGGTAACGAATCCAAACATAAATTGTTGAAATTATTATCGATAAAATCATAAGCGGAAAAGCGGTTTTCATAAAACTGATAAATGAAATTGGCTTGCCGCGTTGCGCCGCCATACTAGCTACAACAACATTTGCACTCGCTCCAATTAATGTACCGTTGCCGCCTAAGCACGCGCCTAACGCAAGACTCCACCACATTGGCTCCAAATTTGATAAGCCCATTTCGCCCATATCTTTAATCAGCGGGATTAATGTTGCAACGAACGGGATATTGTCAATAAAGGCTGATGCAATCGCACTCATCCACAAAATTAAAATCGCCGTTCCTGTTACACTGCCGTTTGTAATTTTTATAGCTTCAGCCGCCAACATTTTTATAACGCCCATTTCAACTAAGCCGCCGACAAGTACGAATAACCCTGCAAAGAAAAATATTGCAAGCCATTCAATTTTACTCAAGACTTTAGCAATTTTTTCTTCGTTGTGCGAATAAGTTATTAAAAGCAAAAGTCCCGCGCCCGTAAGTGCCGCCGTTGCCGTTTCCAAATGTAAAGTACTGTGCAATACAAACATTGTCATTGTTATTGCCAAAACGCCTAAACATTTTTTCATTAAAACGGGGTCTGTAATTTGGCTGTATTCATTCAAGCGCATAACTTTATCTTGTAATTCCGGTTGTGTGTGAAGTTTGGAGCCGTACATCATTAACATTATCGCAATAGTTACCACGAAAATTATTACGGCAGGAAGTGTCAAGTTGTAGATAAAATCCATAAAACTTAAACCGACAGCCGAGCCAATCATAATATTTGGCGGGTCTCCAACTAAAGTTGCAGTGCCGCCGATATTTGAACTGATAATTTGCGCCATTAAAAATGGTTTTACGTCAACTTTCAACTGTGCGGCGATGTTAAAAGTTATTGGAACTGTCAGCAAAACTGTTGTAACGTTATCAAGCAAGCCGGAACAAACAGCGGTTAATGCACTCAACGCCACCAAAAGTTTCACAGGTTGCGCTTTAACTTTTTTTGCCGCCCATATTGCAAGGAAATTAAATAAGCCTGTTTCGCTGGTAATGTTTACGATAATCATCATTCCCATCAAAAGTCCCAGCGTGTTAAAATCTATGTGATGTATCGCCGTTTCTTGAGAAATTATGCCGAAGATAATCATCAGCATTGCACCAACAATTCCTACAATCGTTCGGTGAACTTTTTCTGAAATTATCAGCGCGTAGGCGGCAACAAAAATTACTACGGCTACCGTCGTCATATCCATTGAAAACTTCCTTTCAGTCGTTTTTAGGCAGAAGGCAAAAGGCAGTAGGCAGTAGTTTTTCCCTCTTGCCTCTTGCCTTTTTACTTTTGCCTAGAATTTTTTATCAGTAACGGTAAGGGTAATTCTTTCGCCGTCGCGTTTAATTTTAAAATTGTAATCTTTGATGCCGTTCATTTCCAATTCCATTTTGAGTGCTAAAAGTTCCATACCGAGTTTTTCTGTTAATTCTTTAGTAAAGCCGGCTTTTGCCAAAGGTTCCGGCGGCGCGTCTGCTGCATCTGCAAGGCGGCGTTTTTCAGCTTTTTTTGCCGCTGTCAAAAGTTGAGCCTCAACAGATTTTTCTTCAACGTAACTTTTTATCATATCTTTATCAGTTAAGCCGCGTGGCGGTTTTTTCATCATTTGGAAAACTTCCTTTCCTTAATCCTTATTCCTTAGCCCTTAATCCTTAGTCCCTAACCTTTTGCCAAGTATCTTTTAAACTTACAACACGATTGAAAACCAATTTTTCAGGCGTAGTGTCAGGGTCTGTTACAAAATATCCCAGTCTCAAAAATTGAAAGTGCGTACCTGCCGCCGTCAATTTTACGCTAGGTTCAATCAGTGCGTTTTCAATTACGATTAAAGATTTCGGATTCAACGCGCCGATAAAATCTTCAGGCAAGTTGCCTTTTTCGTCGGTTGTCAAAAGATAATCGTACAGGCGAACTTCAGCTTTTAAGGCGTGTTGTGCGCTTACCCAATGAATTGTACCCTTAATTTTTCTGCCGGCAGTTGCGCCGCCGCTTTTCGACGTAGGATCAATCGTGCAATGTAATTCAACGACGTTACCTTCAGAATCTTTAATAACTTCTTCGCACTTGATAATATAAGCGTATTTTAAGCGAACTTCGCCGCCGGGTTTTAAGCGGAAAAACTTTTTCGGCGCGTCTTCCATAAAATCTTCACGTTCAATAAAAATTTCCCGCGTGAAAGGAACATAGCGGTTGCCGCCTCGCGCAGGGTGATTTTCTGCCAAAAGATATTCAGTTTCTGTAACATTGGTTAAAACAACTTTCAAAGGATTTAAAACCGCCATAACTCTATCAGCATTTTGATTTAAATCTTCGCGCACGCAATGTTCAAGCATAGCAATATCAACAAGGCTGTTACTTTTGGCAACGCCGATTCTTTCGCAAAAATCACGAATAGCCGCAGGAGTAAAGCCGCGCCGCCTTAAGCCGGAAAGGGTAGGCATTCTTGGGTCGTCCCAGCCGCGCACGTGTTTTTCTTCGACAAGTTGTCTAAGTTTACGTTTACTGGTAATTGTGTTTGTTAAATCAAGGCGTGCAAATTCAATTTGGCGCGGGCGGCTATTAATATCAAATCCCAATGAATCTAAAAGCCAATCGTAAAAGGGGCGATGATCTTCAAATTCCAGCGTGCAAATAGAATGGCTTATACCTTCAATAGCATCTTCAAGCGGGTGTGCAAAATCGTACATTGGATAAATCAACCACTCGTCGCCCGTGTGATGATGATGACTGCGCGTTATTCTGTAAATGACGGGGTCGCGCATATTAATATTTGGGGACGCCATATCAATTTTGGCGCGCAAAACTTTTTCACCGTCCGCAAATTCACCCGCCTTCATTCTTTCAAATAAATCTAAATTTTCTTCAATCGAACGGTTACGGCAGGGACTTTCTTTGCCGCCTTCAGTCAAAGTGCCGCGATAATTTTTAATTTCTTCCGCGCTTAAATCGTCAACGTAAGCTAAGCCGCGTTTGATAAGTTCAACGGCGTATTCGTAAAACTTGCCGAAATAATCTGACGCAAAAAATTTTCTTTCGCCCCAATCAAAGCCGAGCCATTTAATATCTTCTTGAATTGAATCGACGTACTCAATGTCTTCCTTTGTAGGGTTAGTGTCGTCAAAGCGCAGGTTGCAGAATCCGTTATTAAAATTTGCCAATCCAAAATTCAAGCAAACAGATTTTGCGTGTCCAATGTGCAAGTAACCATTGGGCTCCGGCGGAAAGCGCGTCAAAATTCCGTTTTTGTATTTGCCCTCCTTTAAATCATTTTCAATTTCTTGCTGAATAAAATTTATCAATTACAAAACTCCTTTGCAAAAATTTTCTACATAGTCGCGCAGGCGTTGAACGCCCTTAGCAATTTTTTCATCTTGCGGCAAATTCTGTATAATTTTTTCAATGTAGCCGCGCTCCACAATTTTTTTCATTGTCCACGCAAAATTAATATCGTAAATCCACATAAGCCGCACAATTTTTCTATCGCCGTTCGTGCGAATTTTCCTATAATCTGCTTGGTTGCCGTTAATGAAATTTTCTACAAAATCAGGGCTGACATTTGCATTAAAAACGCCTTCATTTTTTATAAAGTGCGGCATTTGTTCGGCTTTATCCTGCGCGAGGAACGGCTCCAAAACGCGGTAAATATCAAGTTTATCAGCGTCACGAATAATTTTTGTAAATAAAATTTTTCTTTCGTCGTCAGTGGGAGCGACAGTTTTTTTATTGTGTTGCTGAATTGCAAATTTTACAATTTCATAATCGACGGCTGAAAGTTTTTTGAAAAAATCCAATTCCTCAATAACTTTAACGCCCAAATCTGCGTGATCTTCTGAATCAGCATCATTGAAAGTTTTGTACAAGCTGTACTGCCGAAATCTGCCAACGTCATGAAACAAGCCGATAATTTCTGCAAGTTCAGTATCATGCTTAGAAAGATTTAAATATTTGGCAAGTTCGATACAATTTGCCGTAACGTAGCCGGTGTGCTTTTCCTTAATCAAAATTCCCTGTTGAATATCTGCGTTATCGCTGTAAAAACTTTTTATGTAATTTGCCATCCAGCTGTGCATTTCGTTTAAAATTTCGTGCAACTTTATCACCACCTTTTTTAAACTAACTTTCATATTATAGCAGATTGAAATAAAATTGGAATATTTGGCAATAAAAAAAAGCGGCGTACCGCTTAAAATTAAAACAATAAAAAATTTTCAATCTAAATTTGCTAAAGTTGCAAAAATTGAACGTGTAAGTTTTGCGCGCTCGGCAGAACTCATTTGCTCTTCATCCTTACTTTGATAAAAATTTAAAATCGTCTGCGCCACAATTTCGCCTTTGCTTAGACTTATAGCAGATTGAAATTAAATTGGAATATTTGACAATAAAAAATTTTCAATCTAAATTCGCTAAAGTTGCAAAGATTGAACGTGTAAGTTTTGCGCGCTCGGCAGAACTCATTTGCTCTTCATCTTCACTTTGATAAAAATTTAAAATCGTCTGCGCCACAATTTCGCCTTCGCGCAGGCTTATAAATTTTTCCTCCATTAAAATTCTAAGCATAGATTTTACCATTGAAACAGGAGTATCTTCATTAATTTTACTTATCATATCGCTGTAAATAAATTTTCGCTCAAGTTCAGCAGTATCAACAATCGTAATTCGGATATAACCGCCCAAGCCGCGCCTGGATTCTACAATATAACCTTTATCGTGCGTAAAGCGCGTGCTAAGTACGTAGCTGATCTGTGACGGCGCACAACTCACTTTGTCCGCTAATTCTGTCCTGCTAAGTTCAATCCAGCCTTCTTGCTTTTCGGCAAGCCTATTCCGAATGTAATTTTCTACTACGTCTGCTTTTTTATTCAACATAAAAATCACCTCGACTTTTTGACATTATATTTACCGTTTTGATTTTTTGCAAGCTTTTTTTTGAATGAATTGATTGATTGTTGAAAAAACTTGAATCTTTAAAAAAAGGAAATTTAAGAATAACAGGGAATATATAAGCGACGGAGGGTAAAAGTGTGGAAAGTGCGGAAATGGAAGAATTTATAAATGCCGTTCGAGAGCGTTCAGATATTTATGATGTTGTATCGCGGTATGTGACGTTGACTTTGAAAAACGGCAGATTTTGGGCGTGTTGTCCTTTCCACGAAGAAAAAACTCCTTCGTTTACTGTTTCGCCGGATAAAGGAATTTTTTATTGCTTTGGTTGCCACGAAGGCGGCAATGTTTTCAAATTTATTTCAAAGATGGAACACATTACCTACTTTGAGGCGGTAAAGTTACAGGCTGAACGCTTAGGTATAGAAATTCCTTCACGAAAAAAAACTTCTGCAGAAATTCAAATTGAACAAGAAAAAGATTCTTTGCTGAAAATAACTTCAATGGCGCGGAATTTTTATCACAACTGCTTGACTAAAACAAAGGAAGGCGAACATTGCAGGAAATATCTTGCGGCGCGTGGAATAACAGAAAAAATCATTGAAGATTTTCAGCTGGGATTTGCGCCGGATTCATGGGATTCTTTGACAAAAAGAATTACGGCGCGCGGTTACAGCAAAAAACAATTAATTTCAGCAGGGCTGGCAGTTGAAAAGAAAAATGGCGACGGCGTTTACGACAGATTGCGCGGCAGGTTAATTATTCCAATTTCTGATATTTCCGGTAAACCGGTTGCATTTGGCGGCAGAATTTTAGTTGCTGATGAAAATCAACCCAAATATTTAAACACACCGGAAACAGAAATTTTCAGCAAAGGTAAATTACTTTTTGCGCTGAATAAATCCAGCCGGGCGATAATTTCTGCAAACGCGGCAATAGTTGTTGAAGGTTATATGGACGCAATTTCGCTTATTGGCGCGGGGATTGAAAACGTTGTGGCGTCATTGGGTACGGCTTTTACTGAAGAGCAAGCAAAACTTTTATCAAGGTACGCACGAAAAATTATTTTTTGTTATGACAGCGACGAGGCGGGACAACGCGCCACAATTCGAGCCTTACCAATTATGAAAAATACCGGCGCAGAAGTTTTTGTTTTGATTATTCCGGACGGCAAAGACCCGGATGAATTTATAAGAAATCACGGCAAAGCCGCTTTTCTTGAGTTGTTGAAAAATGTTATGCCGGTTATCGATTATCAATTTCAGTACAAACTCCGGCACATAAATTATTCAACTTTTGAAGGAAAAATGCAAGTACTTAATGAAATGTTTCCGCTGTGTCGTGAAATTAATAATCCTGTAACTCAAGAAGACTATCTGAAAAAATTTTCGTCAGTACTTGTACTTGATGAAATTTTAATTTTTAAAGAATGGAACAAATTTTTATCACGTTCAGAAAATAAAAATAAAAGTGCACCGCAAAAAAAATTTCCAATTCAAAAATCTTCCTTAATTCTACAGTCTGGGCGCAGTATCATACAAAAACTTTGGTATGAACCGGAATTTATTGACTATGTAAGCGCACTTGCGCCGAAAGAAAATTTCACGAAAATACATAGAGAAATTATAAATTATATAGAAAAATGCTACGCTGCAGGACAAATGCCGGACGATTTAACCGCCGCAAAAGAATTAAGCGCAGAGGCTAATTTGGAACTTGTAAGAATTGCCGGAATGATTGAGCCGCAAGATTCACAAATACAAGCTTTTCAAGATTCTGTAAAAATTATGCAGCGCGTAAATTTAGAAAAACTTTACAGAAAAATTTATCAAGAGGCGAAAGATTTTTTTAAAAGCGGCGATTTAAAAAATTATGCTGAAAAAATGCAAGCGGCAATGATTCTTCAAAAAGAAATTGATAAATTATAATTTGATAAAAATTTGTAAATTAATTGAAAGGAGCTACAGCATGGCAGAAAAAACTGGAGCTGTCGAAACAGAAAAAAAACGTCCTGCCAAAACAGAGACTAAAAATCCTGTTGAAACAGAAAAAGCCGGTACTGTCGATTCAGAAAAAACCGGAACAAGCGGAGATCGTAGCTCTCAAATAGTATCGATGCTTTTGGACAAGGCCTCAAAAAATGGTTACAAATTGTCTCAAGGCGATTTGATGGATGCTACGCAGAGACCGGATTTATCGGCGGAAAAAGAGGCTGCCGAATTTGACTACATATACGCGGATTTGACAAAACGCGGCGTTGAAATTGTTGAAGAAAATGAAAAACAAGATTTATCAGCAGATTTACCGCGCACTGAAGAAACTGAAAAAGTTGCAAATTCTGAAGGCGTAGAAATTCCCGTTCCCGACGGTGTTGCTATTGATGATCCTGTAAGAATGTATTTAAAAGAAATTGGGCGCGTACCGCTTTTAACCGCACAGCAAGAAATTGCACTTGCAAAACGTATGGAAAAAAATGACGAAGACGGCAAACGCGCGCAACAAGAATTGGCAGAGGCAAATTTGCGCCTTGTAGTTAGCATTGCAAAACGCTATGTGGGGCGCGGTATGATGTTTCTTGATTTAATTCAGGAAGGAAATTTGGGCTTGATTAAAGCGGTTGAAAAATTTGACTACAACAAGGGCTACAAATTTTCAACCTACGCCACGTGGTGGATTCGTCAAGCAATTACCCGCGCTATTGCCGACCAAGCCCGCACAATTAGAATTCCTGTGCATATGGTTGAAACAATTAACAAATTAATTCGTGTTTCACGTCAACTTTTGCAAGAATACGGGCGCGAACCTACCGCTGAAGAAATTGCTGAAAAAATGGATATTCCGGTTGACCGCGTGCGCGAAATTATGAAAATTGCACAAGAGCCGGTTTCACTTGAAACGCCTATTGGCGAAGAAGAAGATTCACATTTGGGCGATTTTATCGAAGATCACGACGCGCAGGCTCCGGCGGACGTTGCCTCTTTTACACTTTTGAAAGAACAACTTACAGAAGTTTTAAGCACTTTGACGCCGCGTGAAAAAGACGTTTTGAAATTACGTTTTGGGCTTGAAGACGGCAAGGCGCGTACACTTGAGGAAGTTGGAAAAAATTTCCACGTCACACGCGAAAGAATTCGCCAAATTGAGGCTAAGGCACTTAGAAAACTTCGCCACCCCAGCCGCAGTAAAAAATTAAAAGATTTTCTGGAATAAAAAATTAAGACTATCGCAAGCGCGGTAGTCTTTTTAATTTGAAAAAATTTTTAAAGCCAATTTGCGGCGTCAAGGGCGTGATAAGTTATGATAATATCTGCGCCGGCGCGTTTCATCGACGTTAAACTTTCAAGTACAATTCGTTTTTCGTCAATCCAGCCGTTTTGCGCCGCCGCCTTAACCATTGCGTATTCACCACTAACATTGTACACGGCAACGGGATTATTAATTTCTGCGCGAACTTTGCTGACAATGTCAAGGTAGGCAAGCGCGGGTTTTACCATGATAATATCTGCGCCTTCAGAAATATCTAAAAAAACTTCTTTTAACGCCTCGCGCGAATTTGCATAATCCATTTGATATTGTTTCCTGTCGCCGAATTGCGGCGCACTGTCAGCCGCGTCTCTGAAAGGTCCATAAAAGCCGGAGGCGTATTTAACCGCGTAACTCATTATTACAACATTTGAAAAATTATTTTCGTCCAACGCCGCACGAATTGCCGCCACGCGCCCGTCCATCATATCTGAAGGAGCGATAATATCTGCACCAGCTTGCGCTTGACTTACTGCAACATTTTGCAAAAGTTTCAAAGTTTCGTCGTTGTCAACATAATTCCCGCAAAGTTTGCCGCAATGCCCGTGACTTGTATATTGACAAAGGCAAACGTCGCCAACAATCAAAAGTTCCGGCACGGCTTTTTTTATTGCGGAAATTGCGCATTGTACGGGGCTGTTCATATCCCACGCGCCGGAGCCAATTTCGTCTTTGTATTCAGGCAAGCCGAAAATTTCAACCGCCGGTATTCCCAACGCAGAAATTTTTTTGGCAAGTTCAACCGCGTTATCAACCGACAAATGGTAACAATTCGGCATACTGGAAATTTCTTCACGAACATTTTTGCCCGGTACAACAAAAATTGGGTACACTAAATCTTTCACGCTTAAATTTGTTTCACGTACCAGCGCACGCATATTTTCAGAAATTCTCAAGCGGCGCGGGCGAATTATTTTATTGAACAATTTTCTCACCTTCATAAAAATTTTTAATGGCGTCAACAAGTCCTGAGATTGTAAATTCACTTGCAACAATGTCAGCCGTTACGCCGAATTTTTTTAAAGTTTCGGCAGTTATGGGACCAATAGCCGCGCTTTTAACTTTTTGCAAAATTTCAGTACCAACAGCTTTTACGAAATTTTCAACAGTTGAAGAACTTGTAAAAGTTATCAAGTCAATTTTATCAAAATTAAAATTTTTTTCGGCAGGAATAGTTTTGTAAGTAGCAGCGATTGTAACATTTGCACCGAATTTTTCAAGTTCAACAGGCAAAATTTCACGGGCAATTTCTGCGCGAGCGATTAAAATATTTTTGCCCTGTACAGAATTTTTCAGCGCGTCAACTAAAGATTCTGCGCGAAATTCGGCGGGAATTAAATCAGCCAAAATTCCAAAATTTGAAAGTTTTTCTGCGGTTGCACTTCCAATGACAGCGATTTTTGAATTGCTTAAAGCGCGGGCGTCCAATTTGAAAATTTTCAGCCGCTCAAAGAATTTTTCAACGCCGTTTGCACTTGTAAAAATTATCCAGTCAAAATTTTTAATGTTGGAAATTGCCACGTCAAGATTTTTGAAATTATCTGAAGGCGCGGTAATTTTTATTGTTGGAAATTCCAAAACTTCCGCGCCCAAATTTTCAAGTTGCGTTGAAAGTTTTGACGCTTGCTCCCGCGTCCGCGTTACAATAATTTTTTTGCCGAACAAAATTTTTGTATCGAACCACTTTAATTTTTCGCGCAGGTTTACAACTTCTCCGACAACGAAAATTGCGGGCGGCTTAATATTTTTTTCCAAAACTTCAGCAGAAATTTTTTCAAGTGTCGAAACTAAAACTTGTTGAGAATTTTTTGTACCGTTGCGAATGACGGCGGCGGGCGTATTTTTGGCGCGTCCGTTTTTAATCAGTTTGGCGGTAATTTTGGGAAGATTTTCGACGCCCATTAAAAAAATCAGCGTGTCAACGGCTGTAGAAATTTTTTCCCAATTTATACTTGATTCAGATTTATTTGGGTCTTCGTGCCCTGTAACAACGGCAAATGACGCAGCAACGCCGCGATGAGTTATGGGAATTCCTGCATAGGCGGGAACGGCAACCGCACTTGTTACGCCGGAAATTATTTCAAAGTCAATATTATTTTCACGCAGGGTTAAAGCTTCTTCGCCGCCGCGCCCAAATACAAAAGGATCGCCGCCTTTCAAACGCACGATAACTTTTGCAGTTTTAGATTTTTCGACAAGCAAGCGGTTAATTTCTTCCTGCGGCAAAGTATGACGCCCTGCAGATTTTCCAACATAAATTTTTTCGGCGGTTGCAGGTACGCAGTTTAAAATTTTTTCGTCGGCAAGCCTGTCATAAATTACAATTTCGGCAACTTCCAAAATTTCCCGCGCCTTGACTGTCAATAATCCCGCGTCGCCAGGTCCCGCGCCAATAAGATAAACCATTTCAACACCTCAAATTAAATACATATCGTCTAACCGCCGCAAATATTTTTCAAGCCGCGCCAATTCTTTTTCTGAAGTTACGCGCCGCCCGCTGTAAAAATATTCCACGTGCGGAATTTTTTTTGATCCAGTGTCAATTTTCAAATTTGCCAATTTTATCAAGTAAATCATTTCAACATCTTAAATTAAATACATATCGTCGAGCCGCCGCAAATATTTTTCAAGCCGCGCCAATTCTTTTTCTGAAGTTACGCGCCGCCCGCTGTAAAAATATTCCAAGTGCGGAATTTTTTTTGATTCAGTGTCAATTTTTAAATTCGCCAATTTTATCAAGTAGTTCAAAGTTCCTGCATTGCCGTCCAAAAATTTTATATGTGGCGGCAAAATTTTTTTCATTGTGTCTTTAAAATAATTGAAGTGAGTACAGCCCAAAACTACCGAAGAAAAATTTTTAAAATCGTAAGGCGCAAATTCTCCGCGCAAATAATTTTCTACCGCGTCAGAATTAAATTCCATTCTCTCGGCAAATTCTACAAGCGGCGAAAGTGATTTTAATTCTGCAAAATTTTGGGCGTTCAATCTGTCAATCAGTGCAAAAAGTTTTTCGCCCTTGATTGTAATTTCTGTTGCTGTAACTAAAAATTTTTGGTTAGGGTACAAGTCCAACGCCCGCTTAATTGCCGGCTCCATTCCAACTATCGGCAAAGAATATTTTTTGCGCATTGCGCGTACAGCCGCTGAAGTTGCCGTGTTACAAGCTACAACTATTGCGCCCACGTCCTGCGCAATTAAAAATTTAAAAGCCTCCTCAACGTAACCTAAAACCTGCTCACGAGTTTTTGTGCCGTAAGGTACGTTGTCTTCATCTGCGAAAAATATAAATTCTTCATTCGGCAAAATTTTAATTGCGTGGTGAAGTACAGATAAGCCGCCAATTCCGGAATCGAAAAATGCTATTTTCAAATTTATCCCTCCTTTGACTTAAAATTTTTTATCTTGAAGTGAAAATTTTTCTGAATGAAATTTTATTTAATTGCAAAAAAGATTGTATCAGCAAAAATGCTATTGCCGCCTCTGCCACATCTTGCAATGAATAAGCAAGCGAAACATATTCTATCGGCAAAATTTGGGGCAAAAAATACATCAAAGGAAATTGTACAAAAATTGGCGATAATCCTATAACAATATTTCGCCATTCGTCCTCCAACGCCGCCATTATTCCGCTTAACCAAGTGTAAATTCCAACAAACGGTTGAAATAAAAACATCATTTGCAAAAATTTTACCATATCCGGAGTTATAGGTTCGTTTGATTCAATGAAAAACCTTGCCAATTCGCCGGGAAAAATCATTAAAATTAAATAAACTCCAAAAGTTAAAATCATAGTTAAACAAAATCCGTAACGCATTACACGCAAATATTTTTGTTCCTTTTTGGCGGCAAAAAGTTTACTCATCAACGGCTGTATTCCGGTATCTAAGCCGTTAAGCGGCAAAAATACAAAGGTTAAAATTATATTTGAAATTGCTGCAACTGATAATAAATTCACCGCGTCATTCGCCAGCAAAATAAAATTCAAAAAATATTCCGTGGCAAATATCATTAACGCGCCCAATGCAAAGCCCGTGCCAATTTTTATTTCTTGCCAAATATACTCAAAATTTCCAATTTCTAATCCGGTTGAAAATTTTTGTGCAGAAAATTTAAAGTACCAAAAAATCAGCAGTGCGCCGCAAAATTGGGCGATAAATGTTGCGCCAGCCGCGCCTTCCATTCCCCAGCCAAAAATTATTATGAAAAGCGCGTCCAAAATTATATTTACAAAAACTGTTGCACTCATTAAATAAACAACGTGCGAAGGTTTTCCAATGCAACGCATAAACGCGCCCGCCATATAAATTGTTATCAAAAACGGTACACTGCAAAGCGTTATTCGCAAATATGAAACCGCCATATCAACTATCAAAATTTCTTCCGGCTTGTCAGAAAGAATTTTTAAAAAATCTTCGATAAAAATATTTCCGATAATCGCAATGATTATTCCGAGAAAAATTGCAACAAAATAATTTGTGCGCATAATTTTTTCAGAAAGATTTTTTTTATTTTCGCCAATCGTCTTTGCAACAACCGCGCTACTGCCCGTTTCAAATAAAGTTCCTACCGCTATAAAAATAATTGTCACGGGATAAACTAAAGCCATTGCCGACAAACCGTCCGTGCCAATAAAATTTCCAATAAAAAGTCCGTCCGTCGTCGTGTAGATACTCATTACAATTAGCGCGGCAAATGTGGAGCCGCCATATTTTAAAATTTCTTTGATTGTCGAAAAAAAATCTTCCTGCATAAAAATTTATTCCTCCACCTCAAAAATCTGCCCTTTTTAAGTCTTCTTGATACTTTTTTACCTAATGAAATAGAAAAGCCCTTTCTCGTTGAAATTTTCCGCCGTTTTGGCGATGTTTTCGTTTGACTTAGAGTTTTTTACAAATTTTAAAAATTAACAAGGCGGCTTTTTCTTTTTTTTCAAAAACGGAGTGCGGCGGGCGTCTAACTCGCCTTTTAATCTTACTTTTGTAAATATACTTGACACTTTCCTAAAACAAAAGAAAAGC
>FLNY01004063.1_pt1 | contig 38788 bp, 22 predicted proteins | sample 1140381 | NCBI WGS metagenome assembly FLNY01 (sample SAMEA3878172, study PRJEB12797) | bioreactor metagenome | biome: Moose rumen | place: Sweden | collected 2011-10 | reverse complement strand
CTCATTCCAAGTACCGTCAGCCCAAAGTTGTTCCATAGCCTCATCGGCCCTTTGGGCAAAAAACTCGGAAATGGCGTGCTGCAAAGCCCGCACATCGGCATCAGACCTAATCCAAGCCATTGCGTTGAGCAACTCAACCTGTGCAGGGGTAAAGGTAGCCGAAGGGGTAATTGAAATGGGTTCGGCGGCCATCTGAGGGCTATCTTCTACAGAAGGGTATCTGTCTTCACTCATAATCCTAACATTTTTGGTTTCTGGGCGCAAATTTACAAATAATAATTGAATATAACAAGAATATGAAAAGAAAACTGATTTTTACGATGATGGTAGTCATGGTAGTCATGGTCATGGGGACAGGCACCTGGGGTATGGGTGTCTGTTTTTGCATCACAGGGTTTTCGCTATATTTCTGATAGTCTCGTAATTCATGCCAGTAACACGGGAGAGTTGTCTTGGCCTAACACCAATAGAAAGCATAATCTCACGGATAATGCTTTTTCTCTTTTCTATTGTCAGAAGTTGGAAATCTGAAATGCTGTGCAGACCACATGCGTTGATGACAGCATCTCTTATCTCAACATCGGGTACCACTCGTCTTTCGTCAATGTCGATGCATCCGTACTTTTCTGGCACAGGCATGTCAACCCATGCGGTAAGTTCTGTGAGTGTATATCTGCGAATGACGGGTTCCGTCTTACACACATGAATTCTTCCCAAGCCCAAATAGTCATTTCCCCATGAACTGTAGCCGTATTCTCTGGCCGTTTTTGCAAGACCAGCCTTGACAGGGTTCTGGTGGATATAGCGCATCAGTACGACAAAGTAGTCTGTATCGTTGCACGGTTCACTCTTGAATCGGTCTTGCAGTAGATGTCCGATACGTCCATACTTTTTATTGTAATAACGCACGTATATATCCGCGATGTACTTTACACACTGGCCTATTGTCCAATTCTTCTCATGGATTAGTATATGCACATGGTTTGGCATGATGCAATATGCATAGATGTGGCAGGGGCAGATTTTTGTTTGCAAATTTTCCGTCGTCACTTCTCCGAGCGAGGCAAGAGTCTTGATAACCTTCATGTAGTCCTCCATATCCTCAAAGATATCCTGACGGTTGATACCGCGTATCATGACGTGGTAGATTCCTGTGGCACTTTGTTCTCTTGCTGTGCGTGGCATAGTAAATACGGTTTAAAGTTCAACAATTTCAATTACAAGTGCAAAGATAGGCATTTTCTATCATACTTCCAAATTTTACAAGCAAAATCTGAAAGAGTTCCGATTTATTCATACCCAGGTGCCTGTCCCCACGACTATCCCATACCCAGGTGCCTGTCCCCACGACTAGTAAGTTCCGATTTATTCATACCCAGGTGCCTGTCCCCACGACTACCGACTAATTGCATTTGAGGGTGTCACGGTGACACAATGCCGATAAACACTGGGCGTGCACCCTGTTTTTGAGGGTGCAACGGGTGGCACGAGGGTGACACGCAAGAATGAGTTACATTCGACACAACCCACCTATTGGAGACAAAGCATTGAGTTTTTTTTAAATTTTCAAGAGAATTCGAACAAAAAGCGGTACTTATTGATTGCAGGAAGCCGCGTTACGGCTGAATTCCCTCGAGAATTTGAGTGAATATTTCTTTTGGGCATCGGAGAACTGCCGGGTCTCTTCTTTAGGGTGCTGCAGCGTGTTTCTAGGGAAGTACAGCGTGTCACCCTCGTGCCACCCGTGCCACCCTCCAAACAGGGTGTACAGGCCGATGTACAAAGGGATGTGCCACCCGTGACACCCTGTTTTTCGGAAATTAAAGTCTCACACCGAAAATCTGCTGTTCGCCACTTGGTATTCACGTCAGCCTTAACGTCGGTCGTAAAGAACTCTTTTCGCCCATTGCCTTTTGTTCGCGTCCTTACGCCTGAAGTGTTGCTCAGATTCTTGTGGTTATAGTGCTTCGACGAAGGGGGCGGCGCTGACGCACTTCAGGTTCTTTTCGAGTTGCAGCGTACTGCTGGCACCGATGAGCACGGAGGTGACGGCCTTCTGGTGGAGGATCCAGGCGAGGGCCATCTCGGCAAGGGTCTCGCCACGACTCTGTGCCACGTCGTTGTAGTGCTTCAGTTTGGCGAGCAACTCGGGGGTGAGCATCGAACTCTTCAGGAACTTCTCCTTGGCCATGCGGCTGTCTGTGGGAATGCCGTTGAGGTAGCGATCCGTCAGTAGCCCCTGGGCCAATGGCGAGAAGGCGATGAAGCCCACGCCCTTCTCGGCACAGAAGTCGGTGATGCCCGTCTCCTGCGGCTTGCGGTCGAGCATGTTCAGGCGCCCCTGGTAGATAAGCAGGGGCACATCGTGGGCCTTCAGGTAGTCGTAGCCGAACTTCAGCGGTTCGAGCGGCCAGTTGGAGATGCCGACATAGAGGGCCTTGCCCTGGCGCACGATATCGACGAGCGCCTGCAGGGTCTCTTCCAACGGGGTCTCAGGGTCGTAGCGGTGGCTGTAGAACAGATCCACGTAGTCGATCTTCATCCGCTTCAGGCTCTGGTCGAGCGAGGCCATGAGATACTTGCGACTACCCCAGTTGCCGTAAGGGCCAGGCCACATGTCGTAACCAGCCTTCGACGAGATGAAGAGTTCATCGCGATAGGGGCGGAAGTCCTCGTCCATCAGCCGGCCCATCGTCTCCTCGGCAGAGCCATAGACGGGGCCGTAGTTGTTGGCCAGGTCGAAATGGGTGATACCGTGGTCGAAGGCATAGTGGGTAATCTCCCGACTGCGCTCGTAGGGATCCACACTGCCGAAGTTATGCCAGAAGCCGAGGCTCACCTTAGGCAGTAACACACCCGAGCGGCCGCAGCGCTCATATTCCATCCCGTTGTTGTAGCGGTCTTTCCCCGCAAAATATAACTCTTTCATCTCGTCGAGGTTTGGTTGGTTGTTGTCTTAGAGTGAATACTGGAGCATCACGAAGGAGTAGGGGGCCAGTTCGAGGGAGAACTTCTTCTGGGCCTTGATCTGCTCCTTGACGGGGGCGATGGGCTGGGCCTCGTAGTTGTTCTCGTCGTTGGCATTACCCGCGAGGACGGTCTTCGTCGCCATCTTCTTCAGACCGAAACGGCTGAGGTTGATGTTGGCCTTCTTCGTCTCACCACTGGCATTACAGAGTTTCACGAAGAGTTGACGGGTCTTGGTATTGAGCACGACACTCTGATCCTGCAAGTTGCCGCTCTCCTGGTCCTTGGGCAGACCCTGCCAACGAGGGGCGGCATCCGGATTCTCGATGGTCACGCAGTCGCCGTAGTAGTAGTTACCGCTCGACTGTCCGAAGAGTTGCTGCACATAGTAACTGCAGGTGAGGTAAGGACGCTCGTTGTCGAAGTAGATCAAGTCGGGGTTCCAATTCGTGGCGTTCTTGCGGGCGAAGAGGGGGGCATAGGAGGTCATGGTGACCACGTCGGCATTTTTCTCAACGTTGAGCAGATAGAGACCTTCGGCGAGGGCGTCGATGAGTTTCTTGTCCTTGGCGGCATACTCACCCAGATAGACCTTCGTCTGGCGGTCACGGGGGTAGTAGTCGTACTGGCGGCTGCTGAGGAAGTAGTCGCGCGGCTCGTAGTAGTGCTCGTCGATGATGGGCAGGGCCGTCTCCTCAGCCAGTTTCCAGCCGGCCTGGAAGTCGGGATTGTCAGGATGAGAGCCTGGGCCTGCGGTGCCGACGATGACGATCTCGGGATGAGCCTTCGTCACGCGCTCGTAGATATATTTGAAGCGCTCGCTGAACTCAGGGGTGATCTTCTCCTCGTTGCCGATGCCGAGGTACTTCAGGTTGAAGGGAGCGGGATGTCCCTGTTCAGCACGCAACTTTGCCCACTTGGAAGTGGCGGGGTCGCCGTTGGCCCACTCGATGAGGTCGAGGGCATCGGCCACCCATTCGTCCATCTCTTCCATCGGACAAACATCCTGGGCCTGGGCGGGCCACATCTCCCAACCGCCATTGGTGCCCTGGCAACTCACGCCAGCGGGCAGGATGGGCAGCGGCTCCATACCGAGGTCCTCACAGAACTGGAAGTACTCGAAGTAACCCAGTCCCACGCTCTGGTGGTAGCCCCAGGTGTTCTTCAGTTGACGACGCTGCTCCTTCGGACCGATGGTGGTCTTCCATCGGTAAGTGTTCCAGAAACCGTCGCCACCACCATGCACCACGCATCCGCCAGGGAAGCGCAGGAATTTCGGCTGGAGGTCGGCCAGTGCCTGGGCGAGATCCTTGCGGAGCCCATGTCCTTTATAGGTGTCTTCCGGCATCAGCGATACCACGTCGATATCGACGGCACCCTTGTCAAGTACGAGGATCTGCAAGGCAGCCCTCTGGCTGTCGGCCTCAGGCGTGAGCACCACCTCGTATTTCTTCCAGGCCTGATCCGTCACACTGATCACGGCATCGGCCAGTAGTTTCGGTTCCTGTGGGGGCCAGCCCTGCTGCAGTTCGACGAGGGCAATGCGCACCTGCTTGGCCGAGGCATCCACATTGCGGAGGAAGGCGGAGAAGTCGTACTTCTCACCAGCCTTGACGGAAATGCCGTCGAAACCGTCGTTCTGGAGGCCAAAGCCCCTCCAGCCCTTATAGTCATAGAACTCTCTGGAGCGCTCGACATTCAGGCGCATGTAGGTGGCGTTGTTGGGATGCACGGGACTGTCGTTGCGCACCTCCAGCCATCCGAGGGAATGGCCCGGGCGGATCATCTTCCACGCCGTGCTGGCACCCCAGCCGTCGCGCTCCACGGGGGAGTACTCGAAAGAGCCGTTCTGCACCAGTTCGGCATAGAGGCCACCGTCGGCAGCACTGCTGATGTCCTCGAAGAAGATACCGATTAATTCGTCACTGATGACCTTGCCGCCTGCGGGAGCGGTCATGGGCTTCTGGGCACTGATGCCCATTGTGGCTGCCACAAGGAGGGCAGCGAGTGTCGTACGTTTTTTCATAAAATAGGGTTTGTTAGATATCTGTTGGCAAAGTTACGAATTTATTTTGAAAAAACAGTATTGCCGTTTGTTTTTAACATGCTTTACCGTAGTTTCAGAAAAAAGAGAGACCCGATGCTGTCACAGCATCGGGTCTCCTGCCTATCTAATAGGCACTCCTATCTTATGAATAACAGCTCTCTGTACTTCGGCAGTGGCCACAGGGCATCATCGACGATCAGTTCGAGTTTGTCGATCTGATAGCGGATTTCGTCCAGTTTCGGCTCCACGGTGTCGTGGTAGGCGATGGCCTTGTCGTGCTCATCCTCGATCTTGTTTGCCAGTTTACGGGCGTTGACGAGTTCCTCGACGCCTTTTTCGATGGCAGAGGTGCGCTCGGCAATCTCCTCGATGAGTTTGATATTACGGGCGTTCAGTTTCTCAGCCTTGTCGATGGGGAAGATGGCCGACATGTTGTCTGCGTTCTTCAGCAGTTGACTCTGGTAACGGGTGGCCACGGGGATGATGTGGTTCATCGAGAGGTCGCCCAGCACGCGGGCCTCGATCTGTATCTTCTTCGTGTAGGTCTCCCATTTCACCTCGTTGCGGGCCTCCAGTTCCTTCTTCGTCATCACACCCAGGCTCTCGAACATCTGGATACTGCCAGCGTCGAGATAGCGTTCGAAGATTTTCGGGCACGACTTCTCCACGTCGAGGCCGCGGCGTGTGGCTTCCTTCACCCACTCATCGCTGTAGCCGTTGCCGTCGAAGCGGATGGGCTTACAGAACTTGATATCCTCGCGGAGCACGTCGATGATGGCGTGGAAGATGGCGTTATGGCCTGTGCCGGCCAGTTTCTTCTCCAGTTCGGGTACATGGGCATCGACACGCTTCTTGAAATCCACGAGGGCTTCGGCGACGGCACTGTTCAGTGCGATCATGGCCGAGGCACAGTTGGCCTCACTACCCACTGCGCGGAACTCGAAACGGTTACCTGTGAAAGCGAAGGGCGACGTGCGGTTACGGTCGGTATTGTCGATGAGCAGTTCGGGAATCTCCGGGATATCCATCTTCATGCCCTGTTTGCCGGCCATCGAGAGGATGTCGTCCCTGTCGGCCTTCTCGATATGATCGAGCAGTTCACTGAGTTGCTTGCCGAGGAACGAACTGATAATGGCGGGAGGTGCCTCGTTGGCACCCAGACGATGGGCGTTGGTGGCGCTCATGATCGAGGCCTTCAGCAGTCCGTTGTGCTTATAGACACCCATCAGCGTCTCCACGATGAACACAGCGAAGCGCAGGTTCTGCTCCGGCGTCTTGCCTGGGGCATGGAGCAGCACGCCGTTGTCCGTCGAGAGGCTCCAGTTATTGTGCTTACCGCTACCGTTGATGCCTGCGAAGGGCTTCTCGTGGAGCAGCACGCGGAAGCCGTGCTTACGGGCCACGCGCTTCATCACCGACATCAGCAGCATGTTATGATCGACGGCCAGATTGGTCTCCTCGAAGATCGGAGCCAACTCAAACTGGTTGGGGGCCACCTCGTTGTGGCGTGTCTTACAGGGGATGCCCAGTTCGAGGGCGACGATCTCCAGTTCCTTCATGAAGGCGGCCACGCGCTCGGGGATCGAGCCGAAGTAGTGGTCGTCCATCTGCTGGTTCTTGGCAGAGTCGTGGCCCATCAGTGTACGACCCGTGAGCAGCAGGTCGGGACGGGCGGCATACAAGCCTTCATCCACGAGGAAGTACTCCTGTTCCCAGCCGAGGTTCGAGGTCACCTTCTTCACGGCGGGGTCGAAGTAGTGGCACACGTCCGTAGCAGCCACGCTCACGGCGTGGAGAGCGCGCAGCAGTGGTGCCTTGTAGTCGAGGGCCTCACCGCTATAGGAGATGAAGACCGTGGGGATGCACAGGGTGTCGTCGATGATGAACACAGGCGACGTGGGATCCCAGGCTGAATAGCCACGGGCCTCGAAGGTCGAGCGGATACCGCCGGAGGGGAACGACGAGGCGTCGGGCTCCTGCTGGACGAGCAACTTACCCGTGAACTCCTCTACCATACCACCCTTGCCGTCGTGCTCGATAAACGAGTCGTGCTTCTCGGCAGTGCCCTCCGTCAGGGGTTGGAACCAGTGGGTATAGTGGGTGACACCGTTCTCCGTAGCCCACTGCTTCATGCCGGCGGCCACGGCATCGGCGATGTCGCGGTCCAGACGGGCACCGTTGTCGATGACTTCGATCATTTTTTCATATACATCCTTTGGCAGGTACTTGTACATTTTCTCTCTGTTGAAGACTTTCTTGCCGAAATACTCGCAAGGTCTCTCACTGGGTGCTTTTACGTCGAGCGGCTTCTTCTTGAAGGCCTCGCCGACAACCTGAAATCTTAATGCTTCCATAATTTTGTCTTTGTGTAAAATGTGATTGTTATTTTTCCCAATTCTTGATTCTTTCTAATGCCTCATTGGTGCGCTCGTGGGAACCGAACGCTGTGAAGCGAACGTAACCTTCGCCGCTGGGGCCAAAGCCGACACCGGGTGTGCAGACGACGTTGGGACCGTAAAGCAGGGCCTCAAAGAAACTCCAGGACGACATGCTGTCGGGCGTTTTCATCCAGACGTATGGCGCGTTCTCACCACCGTAGCATTCATAGCCTAGTGAGCGTAGTGTCTGGAGCATATTGGAGGCATTCTCCATGTAGTAGTCGATGGTCTGCTGAATCTGCTTCTTCCCCTCGGGCGAATAGATGGCCTCTGCGGCCCGCTGAGAGACGTAACTGGTGCCGTTGAACTTGGTGCACTGGCGGCGCAGCCACATCTGGTTGAGGGGTATGCGCTCGCCCTCGAAGGTGGCGACGCTGACCTCCTTGGGTACGATCGTGTAGCCGCAACGGATGCCTGTGAAGCCGGCCGTCTTGGAGTAACTGCGGAACTCGACGGCACATTTGCGGGCACCACGGATTTCGTAGATGGAATGTGGGATTTCCGGGTCGCGGATATAGGCCTGATAGGCGGCATCGTAGAGGATCAGTGCATCGTTCTTCAGGGCGTAGTTCACCCACTTGCGCAGTTCCTGCTTCGTGATGACCGTACCCGTTGGGTTGTTGGGGTAGCAGAGGTAGATGACATCCACGGGCCGCCCTTTGGGCACATCCGGCACGAAGCCGTTTTCGGCATTGGTGGGCATATAGCGCACGTTAGTCCATCGCCCGTCCTCAAAGGTACCGCAGCGACCGATCATCACGTTCGAGTCAATATAGACGGGATAGATGGGGTCGGTGACACCGATGAAGTTGTCCCAGTGCAACAGTTCCTGGAAGTTGCCGGTATCCGACTTCGCCCCGTCGTTGATGAAGATCTCGTCGATGTCGAGATGGATGCCACGCGGCAGGAAGTCGTTCTTCAGGATGGCCTCACGGAGAAAGGAGTAGCCCTGTTCGGGACCATAGCCGTGGAATCCCTCAGCGGTCGCCATCTCGTCAACCGCCTTGTGCATCGCTTCGATGACGGCAGGACAGAGTGGCTGGGTAACGTCGCCAATGCCGAGGGATATGACATCGGCCTTGGGGTGCATTACCTTGAAGGCATTGACCTTCTTGGCAATGTCGGCGAACAGGTAGTTGTTCTGGAGGTTCAGGAAGTGGATGTTTACAAGTGCCATGGGGATATTATACTATTTGACTATTTCACAATTTTACTATTGTACTCCGTTTCCCCATCGAAGACGAAGGTGGCAGGACCCGTCATCAGGACGTGGTTGTCTGTCTCGCGTAGTTCGATGGTCAGTGTGCCGCCGTCCATGACGATCTCGGACTTCCGGCCAGCCTTTCCTGTGACGAAGGCGGCCACGGCGGTGGCGCAGGCTCCCGTGCCGCAGGCCTGGGTGATGCCGCTGCCTCGTTCCCATACCCGTACGCGAATGCGCTGGTCTCCCTGTCCGAGAGAGGTTGCCGAAGGCTGGGGGCTGGGAGTCTCGATGCGTGCGAACTCAATGTTACAGCGTTCCGGGAAGGCGGGATGATGCTCGAGCACGCGCCCCTTCTCGGCCACCTGATCGACATCGTCGGTAAAGATGACATAATGGGGATTACCCATCGAGACAAAGGTGCCGATGCTAAGTCCTCGGGACGGGACGAACTGGTGCTCGTCAGCGAGTTGGGGGGCGAGCATATCGACGGTGACCTGATCGACGAGGCCGTCGGCGAGGTGGAGTGCCAGTGTCTTCACACCCGATTTGGTCAGCAGGCGGATGGCGGTCTTGTCTGTCAGTCCGCGCTCGTAGAGATATTTGCCGATGCAGCGCGAGGCATTGCCGCACATCATCGCCTCAGAGCCGTCGGCGTTGAAGATGCGCATGCTGAAATCGGCCTCGGGTATGGGCGAGGCCCCGATGAGCACCAGACCATCGGAGCCGATGCCCTGATGGCGGTCGCTCCAGCGGATGGCCGCAGTCTCGGGGTCGGCAATGGGATACTCCATCGTATTGACATAGATGTAGTCATTGCCGCAGCCGTGCATCTTTGTGAATCGTATCTTGCTCATTTCGTCAGATATTGATGAACTCGTTGTGCTGTCTGTTTGCCGCTGGCCATCGCGCGCACCACGAGGGAGGCCCCGTTGGCAGCATCGCCACAGACGAAGACATTCTCGGGGTACTGCGGGTGCTCAGGCTTCAGGAAACCCATGGCCAGCAGCACCAGTTCGGCCTTGATGATCTCGGGCTTGCCCTTCTCGACCATCAGCGGACGACCGCCATTGGGATTCGGCTCCCAGTCGATTTCCTGCACCTTGACACCTGTCAGATGACCATCCTTGCCGAGAAACTCCAGCGTGTTGATGTTCCAGCGGCGGGTACAGCCTTCCTCGTGGCTCGAGGTGGTCTTGAGGGTGCGCGGCCAGTTGGGCCAGGGGTTCTGCGGGTCGGCGGGACCTTCCACGGGCTTGGGCATGATCTCTATCTGTGTGACGCTCTTACAGCCCTGGCGGTGGGCAGTGCCGATACAGTCGCTGCCGGTGTCGCCGCCACCGATGACGAGCACGTCCTTGCCCTTGGCGGTGATACGCTCATCCTTGCCATGCCCGGCTTTGCCGCTTGCCTCTGGCAAGAACTCCATGCCTGCCAGCACACGGTTCTGCTGGGCCAGCAGTTCAAGGGCGAAGTGAACGCCCTTCAGTTCGCGGCCGGGAGCCTTGAGGTCGCGGGCCGTGGGAGTGCCCGTGGCCACGACGATGCTGTCGTAATCGCAGGCTGGTTCTTCTAGCCTGGCTAGTTCTGCTAGATTCTCTAGCGCTATGGCTCTGCCATAGCAGAACTTTATTCCCTCCTGCTCCAAGAGTTTGATCCGGCGGTCGATGATGGCCTTGTTGAGTTTAAAGTTGGGGATGCCGTAGCGCAGCAGACCGCCAGCCGCCTCGTTCTTCTCGAAGACCGTCACCTCGTAGCCCATCAGATTCAGGTCGTTGGCGGCGGCCAGACCGGCAGGACCGGAACCGATGACAGCGACTTTCTTGCCGTTTCTTACGATATCCGTGTGCGGCAGGATATAGCCTTCGCGGAAGGCGGCCTCGATGATGGCGCACTCGTCCTCACGGTTCGTGGTCGGCTCGTGGTTGAACAAGTTCAGCACACAGGCCTTTTCGCATAGTGCCGGACAGATACGGCCCGTGAACTCCGGGAAGGGGTTCGTGGCGGTCAGCAGACGGTATGCCAGTTCCCAGTCGCCTTTGTACAGGGCGTCATTCCATTCTGGTGCCTTGTTTCCCAGCGGACAGGCCCAGTGGCAGAAAGGTACGCCACAATCCATGCAGCGTGAGGCCTGTAACTTGCGCTCACGGGTGTTCAATGTCTGTTCCACCTCGCCAAAGTCGTGGATCCTATCGTGGATCGGACGGTAGCCGGCTTCCTGCCGATGTATCTCTAAGAATGCTTTCGGATTTCCCATTTTTTACCTTTTTACTTTTTTACCTTTAATAGTCGCGCTGGATATCTGAGATCTTTTCCCTCAGTTTTGCCATTTGCTCCTCCTGCAAGACGCGTTTGTACTCGATGGGCACCACCTGGATGAACTCCTCAACATAGCGTGGCCAGTCGTCGAGCATACGGCCTGCAAGGGCGGAGCCCGTGTGCAGGTAGTGCTGACGGATGAGTTCCAGCAGTTCCTTGCGGCTCACACTGTCCTCCACGAGGTTGATCTCCACCATGTCCATGTTGCAGAAATAGTCGAAGGTGTGTTCCTTGTCCCAGACGTATGCCACGCCGCCCGACATACCGGCAGCGAAGTTGCGCCCAGTCTTGCCGAGCACCACTACGCGCCCGCCTGTCATGTATTCACAGCAGTGGTCGCCAGCACCCTCGATGACGGCGATGGCACCCGAATTACGTACGCCGAAGCGCTCGCCCACCTTACCGTTGATATACAGTTCGCCGCTGGTGGCTCCGTAGAGACCGGTGTTGCCGGCAATGATATTGTCTTCTGCCTTGAAGTCCTCACTGGCGCGGGCCGGGGGGAGGATGCTGATACGTCCGCCGGAGAGACCCTTGCCGAAGTAGTCGTTGCACTCGCCTTCGAGTTTCAGGTTCAGGCCGCGTACGGCAAAGGCACCAAACGACTGGCCTGCCGACCCCTTGAACTTGATATTGATGGTTCCGTCGGGCAGACCCTGCTCGCCGTATTTCTGGGCGATGATGCCAGAGAGCATGGTCGTCGTGGCACGGTCGGTATTCTTGATCGCATAGTCGAGGGTCACTTCTTCCTGGTCGTCGATGGCCTTCTGGGCAGCACGGATGATCTCCTCGTCCTTTACGCCGCCGATCTTCGTGAACTGGCCACGATCCCAGTAGAGCGGCTTGCTCGTCTCGGGCTGATACAGCAGACGGGCGAAGTCGATGGTTCGCTGTTTGTCCGTCATGTCCTTGGTGCGAATCTCGATGAGTTCGGTGTGACCGATGACTTCCTTCAGGTTGTGCACGCCGATCTCGCTCAGGTACTCGCGCACCTGCAGGGCAAGGAACGTGAAGAAGTTGACGACGTATTCAGCCTTGCCCATGAAATGCTTGCGTAACTCAGGGTTCTGTGTGGCGACACCCATCGGACAGGTGTTCGTGTTGCATTTGCGCATCATCACGCAGCCCAGGACAATCAGTGGCAGTGTGCCAAACGAGAACTCGTCGGCTCCCAGCATCGCCATGATGATCACATCCTTGGCGGTCTTCAACTGTCCGTCGGTCTGCAGGCGCACCTGATTGCGCAGACCGTTGATGACCAGCGTCTGCTGTGTCTCGGCCAGTCCGATTTCCGGTGAGATACCTGCAAAGCGCATCGATGAGGCCGGACTGGCACCTGTACCGCCTTCAGCGCCGCTGATGACGATGAGGTCGGCCTTGGCCTTTGCCACACCGGCCGCGATCGTTCCCACACCACTCTCTGCCACGAGTTTCACGCTGACGGCGGCCTTGGGATTGATATTCTTCAGGTCGAAGATCAGTTGCGCCAGGTCTTCGATGGAGTAGATGTCATGATGGGGTGGGGGCGAGATGAGCGAGATGCCAGGGATGGCATTACGCGTCTTGGCAATGATCTCGTTCACCTTGAAACCAGGCAGTTGACCGCCCTCACCAGGCTTCGCACCCTGTGCCACCTTGATCTGTATTTCTTCAGCGTTCACCAGGTATTCTGCCGTCACGCCGAATCGTCCACTGGCAATCTGCTTGGTCTTGCTCGACAGCGAGATGCCATCGACCTTGGTATGATAGCGGGCGTTGTCCTCACCGCCCTCACCCGTGTTTGAGCGGGTGCCGAGTCGGTTCATTGCCAGTGCCAGTGCTTCGTGGGCCTCGATGCTCAGGGCACCGAAACTCATGGCACCTGTCACGAAGTGCTTGACGATGGACTCCACGGGTTCCACCTCGTCGAGGGGTGTCGGCACGGCGGCCTTCTTCCAGCCGAAGAAATCGCGTAGGAAGATGGGCTTTTCCGCGTTATCCACGATGGCAGCCCACTGCTTGAACTTCTCGTAGTTGCCCTGTCGGGTGGCCAACTGCAGGTTGGCGATCGTCTCCGGGTTCCAGGCATGCAGGATACCGTCCTTGCGCCATGAGAACTGGCCTTGGTTCGGCAGCACGCTGGTTCCGTTTGCTGCACCGGTGCCGTCTGTCGTACCAAAGCCCGAGTGATGGAGTGCCATCTGGTCCCGTGCGATCTCCTTCAGTCCGATGCCGCCGATGGTACTTACCTCCGTACCGAAGTAGCGTCTCAGGAGATCCTCGCCCAGACCGATGCTCTCGAAGATCTTGGCACCTCGATACGAGCGGATCGTCGAGATGCCCATCTTCGACATAATCTTCTTCAGGCCCTTATCGACGGCCTTGATGTAGTGGGCTTCTGCCGTGGCGTACTCTTCCTGTATCTTATGCTGCTTCACGAGGTCGTCGAGGACGGCGAAGGTCATATACGGGCACAGGGCACTCGCGCCATAGCCCAATAGCAGGGCGGCATGCATCGTCTCACGGATCTCACCGCTCTCCACGATGAGTGCCGTCTGCACGCGCTTACCCACGCTGATCAGGTGGTGATGAACGGCCGAGACAGCCAGCAGTGACGGTATGGCGGCGTGCTTCTCATCGATGTCACGGTCTGACAGGATGATGTAGTTCACGCCCTCATCGACGGAGTCCTCCGCAGCGTGGCAGAGGTCGTCCAGTGATTTGCGCAGCCCCTCCTCGCCCTGTTCCTGGTCGTAGAGCATGGCAAGTTTCTGGGTCTTGAATCCTTTATATCTGATGTTGCACAGTATATCCAGTTGCGTATTCGTCAGTACGGGCTGAGGCAGTCTGACCATCTTGCAGTTCGAGGCATCGGGGGTCAGGATGTTCGTGCCTACGGCACCGATATACTCCGTCAGACTCATCACCAGTTCCTCGCGGATGGGGTCGATGGCGGGGTTCGTCACCTGTGCGAACTGCTGACGGAAATAGTTGAACAGCACCTGCGGACGGTCGCTCACCACGGCCAGCGGCGTGTCGTTACCCATCGCGGCCACCGGCTCCTGACCTGTCATGGCCATCGGGATGATGGTCTTGTCGATGTCCTCCTGGCCGAAACCGAAGCAGCGCAACTTACACCCCAGGTCGCTCACAGCATTATCTACATGGCGACCGCTCTTCAGTTTCTCCAGTTGCACGCGGTTCTCGCTGAGCCACTCACGATAGGGGTGGGCCTTGGCCAACTGGTCCTTGATCTCGCCGTCGTAGTAGATTTTGCCCTCTTGGGTGTCGATGAGCAGGATCTTACCGGGCTGCAGGCGTCCTTTCGACACGATGTCGCTAGGCTCGAAGTCCATCACACCCACTTCCGAGGCGACAACCATCATGCCCTGCTTCGTTATCATATAACGGCTGGGGCGCAGACCGTTCCTGTCGAGCATACCGCCGGCATAGCGTCCGTCGCTGAACAGCAGGGCGGCCGGTCCGTCCCAGGGTTCCATCAGGATGGAATGGTACTCGTAGAACGCCTTCAGGTCTTCCGATATCGGGTTCTTGTCGTTGAACGACTCCGGTACGAGTATGGCCATGGCCTGCGGCATAGACAGGCCGCTCATCATCAGGAACTCGAACACGTTGTCGAGGCTGGCAGAGTCGCTCATGCCTTCCTGTACGATGGGACTGATCTCCTTGACATTCCCCAGGGCGGGACTGCTGAGCACGCTCTCACGTGCCTTCATCCAGCCTCGGTTGCCGCGGATGGTGTTGATCTCGCCATTATGCGCCAGCAGGCGGAACGGCTGTGCCAGCGACCATGTGGGGAAGGTATTGGTAGAGAAGCGCGAATGAACCAGGGCTAGTCCGCTGGTAAAGTAGGGACTCGACAGGTCGGGGAAGTACCGTCTCAATTGTCCCGATGTCAGCATCCCCTTGTAGATAATGTTTGTGTTGGACAGCGAACAGATATAAAAATCCCTGTCATTCACTCGCTTCTCAATCTTTTTCCTAATAATGTATAGTGTGCGCGCGAGGGTTTCTACCTTATCCTCGCTCGCGCCTGTCACGAAGACCTGCTTGATGTCGGGTTCCACCTCACGGGCGGCAGCACCCAGCACTTCCGGACTGGTAGGAACTGTCCTCAGGTGCATCAACTGCAGTCCCTCGCGCTCTATCTCTTCTATCATCACGCTGAGAATGGACTGCTGTGCCTTCTCGTCCTTAGGCAGAAAGACCAGCCCCGTGCCGTACTTCCCCTTTTCCGGTACTGGGATGCCTTGTAGCAGGATGAATTCGTGTGGTATCTGTACCATAATGCCGGCACCGTCACCCGTCTTGTCACGGGTCTCGGCTCCTCGGTGTTCCATGTTCTCAAGGACCTTCAGCGCACTATCGACAAGTTCATGACTTTTACCGCCGTGGATGTTCACAATCATACCCACACCGCATGCGTCATGCTCATATTGACTCTGATAAAGTCCTTTTTCGTTACATTTTGTCATATTATCCCAATCTTTTCTTTCTTTTTGCCACTTTTCGGGTGCAAAATTAAGACAAATTGTTCAGACAGACAAATTTTTTCTTGCTTTTTATCTTCTTTTTCGCCTAAAATAACATTTTGCGGGCAAAAAGCCCTCTTTTTGTACAAAAAGTAAGAGATTGCCCCGTTTGTTCGCGCCATCTTTTACACTTTGTTATTTTACCCCTATTTCTTGCTTCTGCTTTGTTTCGATGGGACAGCACGTGACAGTTTGTACCCCGAAAGGGCCTTTTACGAGCAAAGTGAAAGCGAAGGGGAGGAAAGTGGTTTCTGGATTTGACAAATTGTCAGAAAAGCAAAAATTTTAGTTTCAAAATGCAACAAAAACGAATAATATTTCAGCAAAATGCGCTAACTTTGCACACGAAATCTTTCAGGAAGTATATCGACAAACAGTCGGAGTAGTTAAATAATTAATAAGGTAAAAAGGAGAAAAAAGTATGAAAAGGATTGAAGCAATCATCCGCAAGACAAAGTTTGAGGATGTGAAAGAAGCACTGCTGAAGTCAGACATCGACTGGTTTGAGTATCATAATGTGCATGGCATCGGCCAGAGCCGTGAAGAGCGGATCTATCGTGGTGTGCAGTACTCGACCGATGTGATAGAGCGCGTGGCACTGACCATTGTATGTCGCGATCAGTTCGTGGATCCCACTGTCAAGGTGATCCTAAAGGTGGCCCATACGGGTGAGATCGGCGACGGCCGTATCTTCGTGAGCGACATGATCGACACATGGTCGATCCGCACGGGCGAAAATGGTGACACGGTGCTGAGAGACAAGAAATAGTTTATGGTTTATAGATTATAGATTAGGGTAACAAATTACAAACACAAAAGGATTATGAACGAAATTGGATTATCACTTGATACCGTATGGATGCTATTGGCAGCCATGTTGGTTTTCTGGATGCAGCCCGGATTCGCGCTGTGTGAGGCAGGTTTTACGCGATCGAAGAACACGGCAAACATCCTGATGAAGAACTTTGTCGATTTCATGTTCGGCTCGTTATTGTTCTTCTTCTTAGGCTTCGGCTTTATGTTTGGCTCTGACGGTGCCGGTTTCATCGGGGCGCCGAACTGGGGCGACCTCTCCTTCTACAAGGGCGACCTGCCCACGGAGGGATTCTTGATTTTCGAGACGGTGTTCTGCGCCACTTCGGCCACGATTGTCAGCGGTGCGATGGCGGAGCGCACGAAGTTCTCGATGTACCTCATCTATAGTGCGGCCATCTCACTGTTTATCTACCCCATCGAGGGTCACTGGACGTGGGGCGGCGGCTGGCTCTGCAACGACGCGGCCGACTCATTTATGATGGCGACCTTCGGCGACGTGTTCCACGATTTTGCTGGTTCGGCTATCGTGCACAGCGTGGGTGGTGTGCTGGCCCTGATCGGTGCCCTGGCACTGGGTCCGCGCCTGGGTAAGTATGGTAACGACGGCAAGAGCCGCGCCATTCCCGGTCACAACCTGACACTGGCCTCTCTGGGCGTGTTCATCCTGTGGGTGGGCTGGTTTGGCTTCAACCCGGGTTCTCAGTTGGCAGCCTCTGGCGAGGTGAACCGCATCGCGATCTCGCACGTGTTCCTGACGACCAATCTCGCGGCTGCTGCCGGTGGTATCGCCACGATGTTCCTCACCTGGGCCAAGTACGGCAAGCCCTCTCTGTCGCTGACGCTCAACGGTGTACTGGCAGGCTTGGTGGGCATCACCGCCGGCTGTGACCTCGTATCGCCCGTGGGGGCTGTGATCATCGGTCTGGTCTGTGGTCTGGTACTGGTCTATGCCATCGAGTTCATCGACCACAAACTGCATATTGACGACCCCGTTGGCGCTTCGAGCGTGCATGGTGTCTGTGGTATCCTGGGTACGCTGATGACGGGTCTGCTCTCCACCTCTAACGGTGCCTTCTATGGCTACGGCTGGGGATTCTTCGGTGCCGAACTCTTTGGCATCCTCGTAATCGACATCTGGGCTGCTGTCTGCGGCTTCGCCCTGTTCTATGGCATCAAGAAGATCCACGGTCTGCGCGTTGAGGCCCGTATCGAGGAAGAGGGACTGGATATCTATGAGCACGGAGAGAGTTGCTACAATTAAAGGTGAGAAAATGAGAAGGTGAAAAAGTAAAAAGGAAAAAAATGAAAAGGATTGTTTTGATGGCATTGGCGATGATCGCGGGAGCGACGGCCTTTGCACAGGATAAGATAGAGACAACGGTGAGTGCAGACTTCGTCAACCAGTATATCTGGCGTGGCCAGGATCTCGGAAGTGTGGCGGTACAGCCGACGCTGGGTGTGGGCTACAAGGGACTGAGTCTCTCGGCATGGGGCAGTTACGGACTGACGAACCCCGACGACACGAAGGAGTTCGACCTGACACTCGCCTACGAGACCGGCGGTTTCAATATCGGTATCACGGACTACTGGTTTTCAGAGGGCCTTGACCCTGACGGGCGCTATTTCAAGTACGATGCCCATGGCACGAACCATGTGTTCGAGGCCACCGTCGGCTACGACTTCGGGCCGCTGAGCCTCCAGTGGTACACCAATATGGCGGGCAACGATGGCGTAAACAAGGACGGCAAGCGCGCCTATAGCAGTTATGTGGAGGCGAACGTCCCATTCCGCCTCGCCACGTGTGACTGGACTGCGACGGCGGGCGCCGTACCTTACGCCACCGACTTCTACGGTGCCAGCGGTTTCGCGGTGACCAACCTCGCGCTGAAGGCCGTGAAGGACATCAAGGTGACGGACTCGTTCTCGATTCCCGTCTTCGGTCAGGTGGCGGCCAACCCCTGTGCCCAGAAGGCGTACCTTGTCTTCGGCTTCACGCTTCAGCCGTAGTCGTGCGCCTGCACGTGGCAGTAGGGATAACCTGAAAACATGTGTCCCTGGCCCGGACAGGTCCTTTCGCGCCGCCGTTTGGAATATTGGCGGCGAGTATTATGAGATGGTTGCCATATCCACTTTCCGGTTTATGGCAACCATGTTGCATTTTCCTATGTTTTTGTTGCACGCTCTTGCACGTATCAGAATGTATTCATATCTTTGCAACCGTAAATCAATAACACGACGATATGAAAAAGATCATTTTGACACTGACATTGACACTCTGCTGCATCCTGGTGAGTGCGGCCGACCAGTTCGTTACCTTTAAGAATGGAGGAACCGACTTTGCCATTGCAAAAGACGGGAATCCACTCTGCATCGTATTTGATACAGGAGATTATGAAGGTGTGCGTATGGCGATTGCCAACCTACAGAACGACCTGAAATCCGTTTGTGGTTCTGCCCCCGTTGCCGGACAACAGACGGCCGACCAGTGCATGATCATCGGCAGTCTGGAATCGTCATTCATCCAGCAACTGGTGAAGACGGGTAAGGTGAGCAAGAAGGATCTGGAAGGAAAGACCGAGAAATACCTGCTGCAAGTTATCGACAAGCCGATGGCAGGAGTCAGTCGTGCACTGGTGATTGCCGGCAGCGACAAGCGTGGCACCATCTATGGCATCTACGAATTGTCGCGTCAGATTGGTGTGTCGCCCTGGTATTGGTGGGCTGACGTCCCTGCTGAACCACATCATTCTATATATATTAAAAATGGTGTTTATACCGAAGGCGAGCCGAAGGTGGCCTATCGTGGTATCTTTATCAACGACGAGTGGCCATCCTTCGGCAACTGGGCCCTTGAGCATTTCAACGGTATTAACGCCGAGTGCTACGAGCATGTATTTGAACTGCTGCTCCGTCTGAAGGCCAACTATATGTGGCCTGCCATGTGGGGCAGTGCCTTCTACGATGATGATCCGGAGAACGGTGTGCTGGCCGACAAGATGGGCATCGTAATGGGCACCTCCCACCACGAGCCGATGGCGCTGGCCCAGCAGGACTGGAAGCGCCGCAAGAATCATGGTAAGTGGAGTTTCACCAACAATCACGATGAGATGATGGATTTCTGGCGTGGCGGTGTGGAGCGCGCCAAGAACTGGGAGACCATGTACACCGTGGGCATGCGTGGTGATGGCGACGAGGCCATGGAGGATAAGGCTACCGTCGAGTTGATGGAACGGATTGTGAAAGAACAGCGCGAACTGCTTGAGAAGGTTACGGGTAAGAAGGCCGCCGACGTGCCTCAGGTATGGGCTCTTTATAAGGAGGTACAGGATTTCTACGATCAGGGCATGAAGGTGCCTGATGATATCATCCTGTTGCTCTGCGATGACAACTGGGGTAACATCCGCCGTCTGCCTGAATTGGGATCCCCCAAGCGCAAGGGCGGCTATGGCATGTACTACCATGTCGATTATGTGGGTGGACCGCGCAACTCGAAATGGATCAATGTCAGCCCCATTCCCCGTCTGTGGGAGCAGATGAACCTGACCTATCGCTACGGTGTCGATCAGATGTGGATCCTCAACGTGGGTGACCTGAAACCGATGGAATATCCCATCCAGTTCTTCCTCGACATGGCTTGGAATCCCGACCAGTTTAATGCCGACAATCTGGCCGACCACTCCGTGGCATTTTGCCAAAGCATCTTTGGTGATGAATACGCTCAGGAGGCAGCCCGCTTGTTGCGCACCTATGCCAAGTTCAACCGCCGTATCACGCCCGAGTTGCTGGATATGCGTATCTACTCCATTCCTAATTATAATGAGTGGGCTCGTGTGACGGGAGAGTATGATCAACTGGCCCTCGATGCCGATGCCCTCGGCAAGAAACTGCCACAGTCGCTGCACGACGCCTGGTTCCAACTTCTTGGCTATCCCATCAAGGCTATGGCCAATCTCTATGATATGTATTATGCTCAGGCCATGAACCAGCGTCTGGCCAAGAAAGACGATCCGATGGCCAATGGTTGGGCCCGTCGCGTGGAGGAGTGCTTCAAGAAGGATGCCGCTCTGGCCAACGAGTACCATAACCTGAATGACGGCAAGTGGAACCACATGATGGACGAGCAATACATCGGCTACAAGTCGTGGAAATCGCCCGATAAGAAGGTAATGCCCGAGGTGAAGCGCGTGGAGAAGAATGCCACGGAAGCCATTACCCTGCCGACACCTGCCTATATCACCTACAACCAACCGAAATCGGCTCCGACCTTTGAGACCAAGGACGGCTACGTGAGCATCGAGGCAGAGCACTTCACCCGCAAGACTGAAGGCAAGCAGGCCAGGTGGACGGTGATTCCAGAACTGGGGCGTACGCTCTCTGCCATCACGCCGCAGCCCGTTACGGCTCCTGTCGATGGCATGGCCCTGGAGTATGACATGGAGATACCCGCCGATGCCAACGCCCGCGTCACCTTGCGCTTTTCGCCGACCCTGAACTTCAACAAGACGGGACTCCGTTATGCCATCTGTTTTGATGGTGGTGAGGAGCAGGTCGTCAATATCAATGGTGACTATAACGGCGAGACGGGCAACGACTGGCAGCGCTACCATGTCATCGATTCGCAGACCATCCACAACGTGAAAAGTGGCAAGCACACCCTCCGCATCCGTCCGCTCGACAATGCGCTGGTACTCCAGAAGATCCTCATCAACCTCGGTGGCATGCACAAGAGTTACCTCGGTCCCGAAGAAACAATTAAGAAATAAATATGATGAAGAAGAAGAGGATTACGCTTTTCCTTTTGGCTTTTCTGCCATTACTGCTGACAGGCCAGAACCCGTATCTGCCGCTTTGGGAGCATGTGCCCGACGGCGAACCCCGGGTATTTGAGGATCCCGATAGGCCAGGCAACTACCGCGTTTATATCGTTGGCTCCCACGATACCCACAACAGCAATTATTGTGGTATTGATGTACACATGTGGTCAGCCCCAGTTGAAGACCTCAGCCAATGGCGGGAAGAGGGTGCCATCTTTACCTACCAGATCGACGGGCTGTGGGACACCATGTATGCTCCTGATATTGTAGAGGTAAAGGATAAGCAAACAGGCAAGAAGACCTACTGGCTCTATCCCCATTCCCGGGGTGATAATCGTGTGGGCATGGTGCTCAAGGGTATTCCCAACGGCGGTGTCGTCGGTTTCAAGTATTTCGGCTTCGGCGGACTCCAGCAGGATGCCAAAGGCGTGCGGGCTTTCCCCGGCACGAAGAAAGGCGACGGCACCATGCTGAACCTCTTCCTCATGCCCCGCACATCGAATGCTTTCCGTATCCACGTCAGGTTAGGGAAGCATGAGATGGCCCTGGTCGATGTGCCTGTCGGTGCTGAGCGTGCCGTTTCTGCCTATCAAGTGGCGGTGCCAAAGGTCGAGGGCCTTCAGGGTAAGCATGCGATCTACCTCGTTGCCGAGGGAGAAGACGGCAAAGCGCTGTTCAACCTCTATGGCATCGGCTTCTCGAAAACCGACACGCCTTGCTGTCAGCCTATCGTTCCCACGGTAAATATCACCATCGACGGGAAGTCACTTGTACTGCCCAAACAGCCTGTCTTCGCTACCCATGAAAACGGAGTTACCCAGACCAATAGTTATCAGTTGCGTGCGCCACTGCATCAGGGTAGCGTCATCAAGGCAGTAGCAAGCGTCCCTGATGTGAAGGTCGAAATAAGCCCTGTCACAGATGGTCGTGCCTCTATCCGCTGCACCTATCAAGGGCAGGAAAAGATATTTCTTATTAATTAAATACACACATCTATTATTAACAATTAAAAAAACAGAATTATGAAGAAGTTTATGTTTGTATGCCTGATGGCAATGTTTGCAGTGACAATGAATGCTCAGACTCCTTGGAAGATCATCGATCTGGAGCAAGTTGTTAAACACGGCGGTAATTGTGAATTCGACGATGAGACGCTGACCGCCACCTTCAAAGAGAAGTGGGACCGCTGGTTCGACCTGCCCGAGGTAAGTGGTGACATCACTGGCCACACCAAACTCACCATGACGATCAAGAAGAGCACCTGCATGCTGAAGGTCGTGCTCCGCTACAAGGATGCCGACGGCAAGCAGCAGCAGGTGGATGCCGCCACATTCTACCGTCAGATGGGCAAGACAATCGATAAGGACACGAAGATCGACTGCGACCTGACCAACAAGGGTAAGATCGGTGAGGATGTACTGAAGAACATTACCAGCATCCGTATCTCCATGGCCAAGGCCGTAGATGGCAACGAGGAGCCCTGGGAGACCCAGTTCGGTGAGGTGACCATCCAGTAAATAGACAGTAAGGCGCCAAAAGGACGCCTTACTTTTTTATATACAAACCAGTACTCATGCCGATCTCGCCGTGGAAGATTGTAAACATCTAATACTTCTATGTGATTGCAATTTTTTCATTAATTAGATTTTGTTCATTTTTTGCTTAATTATTCATATTTCTCTTTAATGGGCTTAATATTAGGGAGTTACAGTATGAATAGTGCGCTTCATTTATACATCAACTATTCATATTAAGTCATATTTTTGCGCTTATTTATGCTATATAAACGCTTATCTATTTGATTATAAGGCTGTTTCACAATCACACGACTTAGGGAAACAACTTGTTTCTGCCGCAGAAACAGTTTGTTTCTATGGGAGAAACAAACTGTTTCTCTTGTTAGAAAAACAGTGAAACACTATCTGAATGAATATTTGTAAGTAAAGAAAAATGATAAAAACTACAAATTTATGTATAGTGCTGAAGTATTTTTCGACCACTATACATAGTATAATTTATTGATAATCAATAGTATATATGAGAATATGAATAGTTTGGCTATTTTTCAACATTTTTTGAATGAGCATATACTTAGCACCGCTCTCCACCTGTGGACTGAAATAATTCCCAAAAGTTTTTGCCTTTTATAGTTTTTTTTGTAATTTTGCACCCAACTTCCAACTCCATAACAAACATGCTACAGGAACTAAAACGATTAAGCAATGCCTGTCTGATAGTCATATTGACAATAACCATGAGTCAGCAGGCTATAGCCTCGACCACAGGTATCAGCCATTTCTACACGACCGACCAACTGTCGTCAAACCTGATTACCAGCATCTGTCAGGACAAATTGGGCTTTATCTGGATATCCACGGAATATGGTCTCAACCGGTTTGATGGCGTCAACTTTATGAATTACTATGCTGACGACTTCTCCCCCCAACCACTGCTCAACAACAACTGCCGCAAGGTTATCTGCGACAATGAGGGGCGTGTCTGGGTGATTTCCTATATGGGAGTGCAGTATTATGACCGCCTGCACAACAGTTTCCCCATCCTGGACCTGAATACCGACGATCAGTCGTACCCTACCGATATACTGGTCATGAGAGACGGGCGGTTATTGATATTGACGATCAAATATGGTCTTTATCTGGTAGATGCCCAGACGATGCAAGCCACGCGATGGGAAGAAGTCAATAAGATGTATGTCGATGAAACCGCATCCTGTATGTATGAGGACAGCAAGGGGCGTATCTGGATCTGCAGCGACAAGACCGGACTGACACTTATCGACCTAAAGGCCGGTAGCACGGAACACTTCGACCGCTCACAACTGGGCAGCGATGGCGTGAATGCCGTCTGTGAAGATGGGAAGGGGCGGGTTCTCATACTCTCTCGTGCGAAATTGTTGCTTTATGACGAGACCGCCAAGGCACTCCGGGAGATAGGCGATTCCAGAGGGCTTTACCGGCGCACCTTGTTTACGACGAGGGATGGGAAGGTGCTGATGGGTACCTATGGCGACGGTATATTTGAGGTAGATGTAGATGGCAACAGGCTGATACCTGCCTTTGACCAGACCATCGATGGATTCACGCTTAGCACGCAGTCGGTACAGGCCTATCTGGAAGATGCTCAGCACAACCGGTGGATCGGCTGCCTGAAGGCTGGTGTCGCCTTTTTGACCGACCGCGAACAGCCATTCACCTATTTTGATTTGCACGACCTGCCCAATGATAACGGCGGGGTATTGTCGCTGCTGAAATATTGGAACGGGCACTTTCTCCTTGGTCAGGAGAACAACGGTGTAACGGAGATCTCCCTGCAGGGTCAGTTCCTGAGTCATCACTACGATGGAGAATATGTCATTTCATATCTGAAGACGGCATCGAACGATATCTGGTTAGGTACATTCGGACGGGGGCTGAACATCGTCAAGGCAGGAGGTTCCACTGTGACAAAGGTCGATTCCCTGAGTGGTAAGCGCATCAAGGACCTTGCCATCGACAAGGCGGGAAATATCTACATGGCCGTCTTCGACAATGGTTTGATGACCTATCATGCCGATGGTACACCGCTGCCCCTCACAGATGGCAGACTGAAACTCCACAACCGCTATCCAAACAAACTCTTCATCGACTCCAAGGGTTGGCTATGGATATGTCACTACAACGGTGTAGATGTCTATGATACGCAGGCAGGGCGGATGGTCGATGTTCCCGTTGACAGCATCCTTCGCCCCACCCATACCTTCGCTATCACGGAGAGTCGTGACGGCCTGATCTGGGTGGGCACCAATAAGGGACTGTTCTGCTACGACCGGCAGAAATCTCAGTGGCAGCACATGGACAAGGGCGACGGCCTTTGCAATGAGATTGTCTGTGGTATCGTGGAAGATGAGAAAGGCGATCTGTGGATCAGTACCTATAGAGGCTTGAGCCACCTGCTGCGCAAAGAGGGTCGCTTTGTCAACTACTATATGGGCAACGGACTGGAATCGAGCAGTTATGCCCGTGGTATCTATGGTAAGTTGCCCGACGGGATGATTTACTTTGGCAACGACCGCGGCATGACCTATTTCTATCCCTCAAAAGTTGGCAATATTGGGTTCCAACAGGGATTGTCACTGACAGGCTTGTTTGTGGCTGGCAAGGAAATAGGTACCGATGGTGAACATGTCTTGCTGGACTATCAGGACAACACCTTTACCTTGAGTTTCTCGACGATGGACTACCGGGAAACAGGCAATCTGCAATATGAGTACCGTTTCAGTGATGAGGTCAGGGACGTGTGGCACCAGTTGCCGCCGGGTGTGAGTAGCATGATCCTCTCGCACCTCCGCTATGGTAAGCATCTCCTGCAAGTCAGGGCCATGGACAACGGCACCTATTCGGCCGTGAAGGAGATCAGTATCCAGATCACGCCACCCTGGTACCGTTCGTGGTGGGTTTATGTCCTCTATGCCCTGTTAGCAACCATCATTATAAGTATGGTGTTTTTGAACATCAGGCATAAGCAGTTGGCGGACATGAACGAGGAGAAAATCAAGTTCTTTGTGGATATCAGCCATGAACTGCGCTCCCCGCTCACGCTCATCAAAAGTCCGCTCGACAAGTTGCTGCAACAGGCACACGACTCTACCGAGACACGGGCTCTGCGCAACATGAAGCGCAACGCCGACCGCATGCTGACGCTGGTGAACCAGATCCTGAGCATCCGTAAGATCGAGAAGGGACAGATGAAACTCCACTTCGCCGAGACAGACCTTGGTGAGTTCGTGGAGGACATCTGCCACGACTTCGACTATCAGACCGAGGCCAGGAAGATCAGCCTGACCTGTTCAAAGCCCGACAGCCCACTGATGGTCTGGATCGACAGGGAGCATTTCGACAAGGTGGTGACCAACCTGATTACCAATGCCATTAAATATGTGCCCGACGAGGGCGAGATCCATGTCGCTCTCAGAACGACGGATGACAATAAGGCGGAATTGATGGTGAGCGACAACGGTGCCGGCATCGACGAAGAGATGCTCAAGAAGGTGTTTGACCGTTTCTATCAGACCAGTGCCCGTCCGGCTGCCGGGCAGATGGGCTATGGGATAGGTCTTAACCTGACACAGAAACTGACGGCCCTGCATGGGGGAACAATCGCGGCCCGTAATCGTACAGACGGACAGGGCTCGGAGTTCGTGGTCCGGTTGCGGTTGGGCAATAAGCACCTGCCACAGGCACAGTTGGTAGATGCCAATTATTTTGCAGACACGGCAGAACAGAAGGGCAAGCAGGAATCCATGACCATTGGTGGACATACCCGTAAGGTCAGGACTAAAACCAACTACCAAGTGGCCGTGGTGGATGATGATGCGGAGATATGTACGTTCCTGAAGACAGAATTAGGGGAGACTTACAATATCATGACCTATCCTAACGGCAAGGATGCCCTGACAGGAATTGTCGAGACGGTACCCGACCTGATTATCTCGGATGTCGTCATGCCTGAGATGGATGGTATAACCTTATTGAAGCGGATCAAGGCCAGTACTAAACTCAGTCATATCCCTGTCATCCTCCTGACATCGAAGAGTGATCATCAGGCACTGATTAAAGGATTAGAAGAGGGTGCCGAAGCCTATATAGATAAGCCTTTCAATCTGGAGGAACTGGAAGCCCGTGTTGCCAGTCTGATTGGCAATCGCTTACGTGTGAAGGGCAAGTTCTCCGGTGCACAGGAACAGGAAGACACTGTCAGACAGATTGAATTGAAGGGTATCAACGAAGAACTGATGCAGCGTATTATGAAGGTGGTCAACGAACGTATCGACGACAGCGACTTCAACGTGGAGGCCCTGTCGGATGCCGTTGGCGTGAGCCGCTCTCAACTCCATCGCCGTGTGAAGGACATCACGGGCATCTCCGTGGGTGAGTTTATCAGGAACCTGCGTCTCCAGCAGGCTGCCCGTCTGCTGGAAAAGGGAGACACCTCAATAGCGCAGGTGACCTATGCCACAGGCTTCTCCAACCCCACCCATTTCTCTACCGCCTTCAAGAAGCATTTCGGTGTCTCACCCACAGAATATATGAACAGACACAATGGTGAAACAAAAGAATAGGCAGATGCAACATATCTGATGACAGTACTCTACAAATAGTGGGATGAAGCGCACATTATAGAAAGCCCTTTTCCCGTTTTCCCCGTAACTTTGCACTCGCTGACATGGATCAGAAATGACCTGTTCGGCGAGTGCTTTTGTATGCTTACTAATTAAAATCAATATCGATATGAGACAAAGAATCTATCAGACACTCCTACTGCTGATGCTGGCCATCCCATTGCCTGCTGTGGCCGACGACCTCATCACCGTATCGGGTGTCGTCACCGACGAACAGGGTGAACCGCTAATTGGCTGTACCATCCAGTTGAAAGACAGTCAGGTGGCTACTGTCGCCGATTTCGATGGTAAGTTTACGCTGAAGGTGCCTGCCAAGGGTATCCTGACTTTCAGTTATATCGGTTACAAGACCATAGAGCAGAAGGCAGCCCCCAACATGAAGGTTGTCATGAAGGAGGATTCGCACGTTCTAAATGAGGTGGTGGCTGTCGGTTATGGTACGATGAAGCGCTCCGACATTACCGGTTCTGTGGTATCGGTGAAGTCGGAAGACATGCAACAGACCAGTGCCTCGACGATGGACCAGATGCTCCAGGGCCGTGCCGCCGGTATGCAGATCACATCGAATGGCGGTGCTGCCGGTGGCAGCAGCAGTGTGCAGATCCGTGGTATCAACTCCCTGAACTCCACCAACGAGCCCGTCTATGTGATCGATGGTGCCATCGTGGCCAGTTCGGCAGGCGACGATGTCTTCTCCAATCCGCTGGCCGACCTTAACCCGAACGATGTGGAGAGCATCGAGATTCTGAAGGATGCCTCGGCCACCGCTATCTACGGTGCCCAGGCTGCCAATGGCGTCATCATTGTCAACATGAAGAAGGGTAAGGAGGCCACAGCCCCCAAGATCAACTTCAAGACACAAATAGGCTGGGACGAACTGCAGAACAAGGTGGAGGTGATGAATCTGCCCCAGTTGGCTACTTGGGTGAAGGCTGTCAATGGCGATAAAACCAGCGACTACTTCGCCAATCCCGAGACCCTGGGGAACGGTACTGACTGGCAGGATGCCATTTTCCGTCAGGCACTCCGTCAGGAATACAACCTCTCCGTGCGCGGTGGTAGCAAGTCGATGAACTACAGCATCTCCGGCGGCTATTTCGACCAGGAGGGTATCGTCATCAACAACGACTTCAACCGCATGACGCTCCGTGCCGCCACCGATATCAAGGCATATAAGTGGCTCGACCTGGGCGTGACGGTCAATATGGCCCGTACCAACCGCAACACGGGTATGGGTTCCTGGGGCGTCATCGGCGATGCGCTCGGTATGACGGCCAATATCCCTGTGAAGAATCCTGACGGCACCTGGGGTAAGGCTGGCTACAATGCGGAGACAGAGACGTGGAAGCCCAACCCCGTAGCCATCGCCTCCATCACCACCCGTAAGGCAGAGACAGCCAGCACCCGTGCCAACTTCTACTTCACGCTGAAACCCTGGAGTTGGCTTAACTGGAAGAACGAGGCCACCTACGATACCAATACGGAGAATTCCCGCTACCTGCTTCCCGCCTACGACCTCGGTGGAACCGTGCGCGACTATGCCACGCACGAGACGGCCAAGACCTATAACCTCTACTGGTCGGCAAAGTCCGTCGCCACGGGAAACTGGAAGATCAAAAAGGCCCATAAACTCTCCCTGATGCTCGGTGCAGAGATCAACAGCCGCTATAAGGACTATCTCTTCGGGCGCCGTCTCGGTGGCAGCGGCACCAACGAGTCGCTCTCCGGCGGTGATGCCAGCCGCGATGATAACGAGGGCTACTCGGTGACCAACCGCTTCAGCAGTTTCTTCAGCCGCTTCACCTATAATTATAAGGACAGGTACAACCTGACGGCCACGGTACGCCGTGATGGCAGTTCCCGCTTTGCCCGCGGTCAGCGCTGGGGCACCTTCCCCTCGGCAGCCTTCTCCTGGCGCGTGTCGGAAGAGACGTTCTGGATGATGATGCAGGAACGCCTCCATTTCATGGAAGCCATCAACTCCTTCAAACTCCGTGTCGGCTACGGTCTTGTTGGTAATGCCAACCTCGCGGAAAGCACCTATCAGGCTAACTTCACCAACCTGGAGTCGAACTTCGGCACCAGTTACAAGACGGCCAACATGCCCAACTATGAGGGCCTGACCTGGGAGAAGACCGACTCCTGGAATGCCGGTATCGACCTTGGCCTTTTCGACAACCGCATTGAGTTTATCTTCGATGCCTTTATCAAGAACACCCGCGACCTGCTGTTACAGATGGCCTTCCCCTACTATTCCGGATCTATCCTCACGGGCGGTACGAGCCGTCAGTGGGCCAATGTCGGCAGTATGCGCAACAAGGGTATCGAACTGACCCTCAACGCCCATATCTTCAATAAAAAACACTTCAAGTGGAAGACTTCGCTGACCTACTCGCTCGTACAGAACGAGATTACGGCCATGAACAGTGAGACCGGTTATATCGACAAGACCCTCGACTATGAGTCGTGGGGCGGTGAGACCATCACCCGTACGGCTGTGGGCCACAGTGTCAGCGAGTACTATGGCTTCCGTGTGGCAGGTCGTATCAACTCGGCAGCCGACTTTCTCCGCGACAATGGCGACGGCACCAGCACCGTCATTGTCGCCACGCCCAACTACCGTGTCGGCACGGTGGTCAGCAACGCCTCGGCCTCCGACCTGAAGACCAGTGTCGGCGACCTGCTCTTCAAGGACCTGAACGGCGATGGCATCATCAACGACGATGATAAGGACTTCCTGGGTAACGGCCTGCCCAAATACACCTTCGGTTGGAACAACACCTTCACCTATAGGCAGTTCGGACTGACGGTGTTCCTCTATGGTAGTGTGGGCAATAAGGTGTTCCACTGGATGCGCCGTTACATGGACGAGCCGTCGAAGGTGAACAGCAAGGCCACCAACAAGTTCCTCCACACCAACGATTTTGCCGAGTGGGCCTATTACGACGGCAATCCCGGCAACCAGGATGTGTGGAATGTCTATGTGGCTCCTGGTGCCCACGATGCCGAGACCCGCATCGACAACCTGCACGGCAACTACAACAGCCGCGTCAGCGACCGTTATGTGGAGGATGCCAGTTACCTGCGCCTGAAGAATATCGTGCTCACCTACACCTTCCCCAAGAAACTTATCAAGCGCTATTATCTGGAGAACCTGCGCCTCTCGGCCAACGTGCAGAATATCTATACCCTGACAGGCTACACAGGCTACGATCCTGAGGTGGGTAGTCAGAACGGCCAGTACTCCATGTCGGGACAGAGCATGCTGATGTACGGCGTCGATACAGGCCGCGTACCCGCTCCCCGTTCATTTATCTTTGGTATTGAAGCAACATTCTAACGAACTATGGTACAAGTTATGAAAAAATATACATTCTTTATCGTGAACACCAGCGTCATCTTCCTGACGGTGCTCATGTTGCTCTTCCTCTGCTGTAGTTGTGAGGGCTATTTGGATACCAAGAACGAGCAGGTGATCGCTGCCCATGAGGAACTGACGACCATCGAGACGCTGCAGGCCACAACAGCCGCCCTCTATACCCAGCCTTGGTACTACTTCCACAAGCGCCGCTATGTGTATCTTGGCGACGGCCGTGCCAACAACTTTCTATATACGAATACTGAGACCAACGAGTATAACGCCCAGGCCTCAATGAATGAGGACAAGGAGAGTACCTCCATCCAGTATGCGTGGAGCAGTCTTTATAATGTCATCACCCAGGCCGACTATGTTATCAACGACTATGCACCCTATTGTGTGGGACAGGAGGTGTGCACTCAAGAGGAAGCCAATGTCTGTCTGGGCGAGGCTCGTTTCATGCGGGCACTGGCCTACTGGTTCCTTGCCATGTACTGGCATGACGTGCCCATCGTCGATGACCCTGTGACGGCCAACTACATGGCCCAGCCCAACACTTTCGAGGACGTGCTCCAATACGCCATCTGCGACGCTGAGTTTGCCATGAGTTGGCTGCCCACGGTGCCCTACGCCAAGGGCCGTGTGTCGAAAGTCAGCGCATGGGCTCTTCTCTCACGTCTCTACCTCACAGCCGGAGCATGGGCCAAGGGTGGTCATTACAGCAGTGACTTCCAGGGTCGTGTGCTCGACAGTTACTATGCCGGCGACGAGGAGTATGACAGCAGTCTCACGCTGCCGGAGTTCTACTACGCTAAGGCAGCCTATGCCGCCCGCCAGGCCCTCGCCCTCGCCCCTTCGGCTGGCTATGCGCTGATGGACGACTACGAGCAGATCTTCCGTGTACAGAACAATAATTGTCAGGAGGTGCTCTTCGCCCTGCAGACGGTGGCGGGCAATTCCTCCTACGGCCTGGGCAACGACATGCAGGGTGCTTTCTGCTACGACCCCTGCATCGACGATAACTACGGCCGCTCGTGGAACTCCTGGGCCAGTTACGACTTCGTCTATGTCGCCACGAAGCGCGGTGGCCTGAGCCGCACCCGTGGCAATATCATGCCCGACGGTATGACCTACGACTACCTCTATCATGAGATGGATACCTGTAGTCAGAAAGGACAGCACTGGACCGTGGATCGTCCCAGCACGACGGTGGCAGTGAAAAAGCATGTTGTGGGCGGGCCGCTGGCCACCGACAATGTGTCGTTCAATGGCAACTCCGGCTTCTGTACGCCGATGCTCCGTCTTAGTGAGGTCTATCTCAACCTGACCGAAGCCCTGATGGGCCTTTACGGTGAGGAGGAGACCACTCGCGACCGTGTGTTGGAAGGCGTGAACACCGTCCGCCAGCGCGCCTATAAGATGGAGATCGCCAGCGATAGTTATATCGGCGACTACGGTAAGATGGGCACATTTAACCTCGACTCCCTCCTACAGGAGCGCCGCATGGAGTTTTATGTGGAGGGGCTCTACTGGCCTGATATCGTGCGCCGTTCCTTCATGGGCGAGAAGCACCTGAAGCGCATGCTGGATTATATGAATAATAAGGTGTATGAACAGGAGGGCGACTCCATCATGGGCTGCCACCGCCTCTACGGCTACACCTACAGTGCCAACAAGAGCGACAAGACGAAGTTAGGCACGGTGGCCTTGCGCCTCAAGGACGGAGCCCCCGTCATCTACCGTCCGAGCCGTGACTGTGTGCACAGCATCCCCGATGGCAGTTATGTCCATGCCAGCGAGAGCGGCAGTGCCGATAACCTCTGGTCGATGATCTACCCGCCGTCGGAGACCATGCAGAACCCCAATCTCTCAATGGCTCCCGTCGGCTACGACTTTACAGAAATCATCAACAATAAAAACGACTATCATCATGAATAAGTTTATCTGTAAGACCCTGTTAGTGTTGACCGTTGCCGGCTGTCTCTCGTGCAGTAAGGACGACGACGCGCCTTACATTGAGAGTGTGTGGAAGAATATGATCTCCGAGCCCATCGCACAGACCGAGTATGCCTATCCCGGCCAGACCATCTGTCTGCATGGCACAGGCTTCTATGACCTGCGGAAGATCTTCGTCAACGGCACGGATATCGATATCACCAGTTCGTTTATCTACGACACCGAGAACTACATCACCTTCCAGTTGCCGAAAGACGTGAATACCAGCACCAGCGACCAGCAGGACTATATCCGTGTGATTACGGCTCACGGCGAGTCGGTCTATCGCCCCTTCCTCGTGAAGCCGGCCAGTGAGCAGCCTACCATCACTGCCTTCTCGACCGTGAGATTGCAGCCTGGTCGCACGCTGACTATCACGGGCACCAACCTCGGCGGGGCGACGGCCGTGCGCCTGCCACTGACCTTCGACCGTGAAGTGAAGTGCGAACTTGATCCCGAGAAGGAGCAGACCGCCACTACCCTCTATGCCGTCATCCCCGATGGCTGTGACTTTGCCACTGGCAAGTGTGTTGTCGAGATGCAGAAGACCGATGCCATCAGTGGCCGCACCTATGTGGAGCATGTCTATTCCAGTACAACCGACTTTATCAATTAAGCGTTAAAGAATAAGAATTATGATTACCAGGATATTCGGAAGGTTCTCACCTTTTTACCTCGTTTCATTGTTGGTGTTGGTCGTTTCCTGTAGCAAGGATATCGAAGGCCCTGTATTGCCAGAGCCCGTAGGCACGCCCATCGTGTCCGGGACGTCGCTCGACGGCTCGCGCCTCTTCGGCGTGTGGGGAGCCACCAATACCTACGGCCCTGCCGGTGGCACCCAGTATGAACAGAACTATCGGGTGGAGTTCCAGAGTATCGAAGACGGTGAGGCCGTGCTCAGCCACTGGTTTACCGATGGCAATACGGAGGTGGAAGACTCTGCCTATCAGATTGAATACACCTATACCCTCGATGGCTCTATCGTAGAACTGACTCCCAAGGCCGCTTATCAGTCGGAAGGTGCCGACGTGATCAAGGGCATCCATATCGGCAACGACCGCCTGGTGCTCTACAGCGTCCATGAGAACTTCACCGATACCATCTGCACGCTGAGTCGCATCGGCGATCCCGAGCCGAGTATCACGGGTGTCGATCGCACGATGCCCAATGCCGGTGAGACGATCACCATCACAGGCCGCAATCTGCAGTTCGTCGATCATATCTATCTGCCTGTGCCGGATGGCGAGGTAGAGGTCACTGACTTCGAGCCGGGATCCAAGCAGATCAGGTTCGTGCTCCCGTCGGGCAACTACGCCGCAGGCTCCATCCGTTGTCAGTCGTCGTCGGCTCATGTCAGTTGTTACTCGCCTGCCTACATGTTCTGTCGCAGTTGCGTATTCTTCCACAGTTTCAACAACTTCGATGCCAAGTCACCCTATGAGGGCACTGAGTTCGAATATACCATCGCTAGCATGGGCACCTTGCGCGACAATGCCTACTGCATGCGCAGCGACAGTCTGCCTGAGGGCCATTCGCTGCTCTTCGCCTCTGCCGGTGTGCTGCATCCCGACTCCTTGCTGAGTTTCTTTGGTGAGACGCCCCAGGCCTGGCCGGCCGAGACGGCCACCGATCCCTCTACGGGCTATCTGCGCTTCAGCAGTGCCGACCGTTTCCAGCACGTTATCGACAGTTGTGGTGGCATCGTCACGGGGCGCAGCCGTTGCAACGACCTGGCCATCCAGATGGATATCTATGTCTATAGCGACGGTGAGCCTATATGGAACACTGGCTACATGTCGTACCGTCTGAACAAGGATCAGAGTGCGCTCACCAGTTCGATGGTCGCCAACATAGCCTTATGGGATGAGGACAGCCCTGCCACCTTTATTGATGGTTGGAAGACCCTCACGATTCCCCTCTCGGCTTTCCGCTTCGTGGCCAGTGACGCCACGATGTCGCTCAGCGGTCTTATCGGACAGTTGAAGGGTAGCAATCTGCAGACCATCATCAAACTGGTGAACTATCCGCTTGACGACCTGCATCCCACGCAGGATATTCGTAGTTTCCAGTTCAACATAGCCAACATGCGTCTGGTGCCCTGTCAGACTCCCGCTAACATCAAGGAATGATCGGGCGATGAGAAGCGTGCAACAAAATGATAGTCTCATGCAACGTTTAGGCAACAAATACTACGGTATATGCTACAAATTAGCAGGCGTGTTTGGGGATTAATCCCGAACTTTGCACCCACGAAGTCGAATTAAAAATTTAAAAGCAAAAATGGATATGAAAAAGAAACTTATTTCAGGACTTGCAGTACTGATGTCGCTGTCGGCAGTCTTCACGGCCTGTTCCTCAGACTTGGATGTCCAGTACCCCGAGCAGCAGGGTAGCCGAACCATCAGGCTGACCTCCCAGGTCCAGGGCACCCGGTCCATTGGTGACCCGCAGAGCGCTAATCTGGCTGAAAATACTGAGGTCGGTGTCTTTGGAACAGTTGGTACAACTGCCCTAAACTCCAATGAGAAGTACACAGTCAAAGCCAGCAATGATCTTGATGTGGCGACCACAGACAATGCCATGACTTGGCCTACCGACGATGCCACTGCCGTCACGGTATATGCCTACGCACCGTATCAAAATAACTGGACAGCAGACGGCTCCAATGCTTTTTCTGTCAATACAGATCAGATGTCCAATGCCAATTATTTAGCCAGTGACCTTGTTTGGGCAACTGCCACCTTGGCTCATAGTGCGGCCACAGACGATAAGATTCCCCTTAGTTTCTCTCACAGTCTGACAAAGGTGAACATCACCATCAGCAAGGCGGCTGGCTCGAACGTCAACTTGGAAGGCGCTACTGTTTATATCACTAATACAGTCACAAACGCAACTGTTAATGCCACAACTGGTGTGGCAACAGCATCAACAGGTACAAATCAGATAACTGCAGCCACCATATCCTCTGATTTGGAAGCAGGAGTTGCAAGTAGCACAACAACCGCTTGTGCTGTCATTGTTCCTCAGACCCTTGCAGCCAATACAGCATTCATAAAGATTGTGACGACGGAAACAAACGGTTCCAAGACGCTTATTGCCAAATTGGGCACTGCCACCACATTTGCTGCCAATACTCCTTATGATATGTCTGTCTCTGTAGGCAGTGTAGCAGACAATAGTACAACAGAAGTGACTCTTTTGCTTGGTTCAACGGAGATCAGCGGTTGGGATACACCTGCCACTCTCGGACAAAAGACCTATGGCGTTGGTGACTATGTACTGAATGATGGTACATTCTTAAAGAGCACCGATGATGATTTTAGTACTAAGAAAGCGAACGCGATTGCCGTTATTTTTAGTACAAAGGTTAGTGAAACCGATGCTACACGCGGCTTCAATGCCTATGCAATGGGCCTCGCGACATTAGGCAATAAAAATTGGGGTAGTTCGAATTCTTGGTTAGGGATTAATATATCTACTTGGGCTGATGCTCTTAACGATTTAGATGGAATAGAAAAAAGTGGATCTATCTTAAACCATTCTACCTATATGGGATTGACAAATGATGCTAAAGCAAAAGTACTTGCAAATCTCTCTGATTATACACTTACCGTTAATGACGGTGTTACAAATCTTAGTGGTTGGTTCACACCGAGTATTGGCCAAATGATAATGATCTTAAACAATCTTGGAGAAGCGGGGTTATCTAATAGTACTGGTTTCAAGAATAGCAATGTAAGCAGTCCCGGTTGGGGCTATAATGACAGCAATCAGGCTCAAGGAGATAATCTCCCTTCAACAGAAGATTTGTGTAAAGTTAAAACAAATATAGACAAGTTTCTTACAGACGTAGGCAAGAGTGCATTGGGCTACGCTTTATATGCTTCTGTAACTGAAAGTGGAAATAGTTCAAATGCCAATTTCTGGCAAGTGTCTTTTAAAGAGACGTATGGTTACAACATAGGACAAAACCCCGGCAAAACAGGCTCAGCAGGTCGTAATGTCATTCCTTGTATTGCAATTAAGAATCTCCCTATCGCATCTGAATAACAAATACTAACAACCAAGAATATGAAAACAAAGAATTTATTCCTCGGAATGGCTGCAATGATGGTTACGGTGGGCTTTACGGCTTGCTCCTCTGACGAGATGGAGTTACAGGGCTTCACCCCGACGGGCAATGAGATAAACCTGACCTCTGAGGTGAGCGGCACCCGTTCAGCCACGGAACTACAGACCAACGCGCTGAGCACCGATGTCAAGGTGGGTGCTTTCGGCATCAGCGGAACGGACATCGTTACCAACGGAAACAACAACCAATATACGGTAAATGCCGACAAGACGCTGTCGGCTACCAACAACATGAAATGGCCGACAGATGCTAGTGCCAAGGTGAATATCTATGCATACGCTCCTTATCAGAGCAGTTGGACTTATAACGCGGCCAACTCCTTCACGGTAAGTACAGACCAGAGCACCGATGCAGGCTATCTGAATAGCGACCTGGTCTATGCCAAGGCTGCTGACCAGGCCCAGACCACAAGCGCCATCGCCCTGGGCTTTGCCCATAAGTTGGCACGTATCAGCGTAACCATCAATAAGGGTGATGCCGATATCGATCTGAAGGACGCAAAGATTTACATCACCAACACCAAGCCCAGCACGACACTGAACCCGTCAACGGGTACTTTGGGCGGGGCTTCAGGTACTGCCAGCGACATCTGTATCGGTGAGTTCACGGCAGATGCGACGTCCAAGACATTCTATGGTATCGTAGTGCCGCAGACCATCACCGCAGGCACCAAGTTCGTGAAGATTGCCGCCAATACAAAGACCCTGTTGGCCAAACTGAGCGCTGCCACCACCCTCGATTCTGGTAAGGCTTACACCTTCACGGCTACCATCGGCACGTCGAGCACAGAGGTAGAACTCACCCTCGGCACCGTCTCCCTGTCAGGCTGGGGTGATGCCACGAATATCGGCTCTGCAACCACCGAGGAGGTAGTCTCTTACGAGATCGGTGACTATGTGCTCACGGATGGTTCATTCGTGAAAAAGGCAGCCTACACTACAGGCACTATTGCCGGCATTATCTTCAGCAAGAATGTCAGCGCAACTGATGCGGCCGCAGGCTATAATGCATACGCTATGGGATTAAACCGCAAGAAGATGGCATTCCCCGTCAATACTAATTATGACACAACCAGTGATGATACCAAAACAAATACGAAAGCGTATGGAGCCCAGATGGGAACAGGTATCAACGATTTCGCAGACGCTTTTGCTGACTACGACGGACTTACAAAGACCACGACTATGATGGGAAGTACTTACTATACTTCGTTGACAAGTGATCAGCAGACATCCTTCATGGGCAACTTAAGTTGGCACACCACTACTATCAGTAGTAGCGTGGCAAGTAGTTGGTATCTTCCTTCATTCGGACAACTGATTCAGATTCTGAACAACTTAGGTGATGCAGGTATTGCGTCAAGTGCTGTTACTACGATAGATAGTAGCAACCCTGTAGAACTGACAGGAGTATCAACATCCACTATTGCAACGGCACTTCAGGCCAAAGTGACTGCTGCAGGCGGCAGTGATAATGTTTTCACAAATGGTAACATTCAATATGTATGTAGCACGGAGAATGGTAGTACCTCAAATTCTCATTGGGGCAAGGTTTGGCAGGTGAAGTTCAGCCAGGATGGCAACGTGAGCGTAGGTAAGAACCTTTCCCGTAGCAACGAATCAAACTATAGCGTCATCCCAGTTGTAGCCATTACACTTCCAGCAGAAGAATAAAACAAATAATTAGTGTTTGCTGATTTATATTTAACTTATTGATATTTAGATATTTATAACATAATTTCTTCTTTCGTTTAACAAAAAATGAGTACCTTTGGATGTTAAAACTGACAAGCAGATGAGATTTAAGCCAAGATACAAGCAGTTGACCATAGACGGTTTCCGTTCCTCCCTTGACGGGCTGGACAAGAGCAACCGTTGGGTGTGGCTGGGCGACCATCTCCCCTGGGAAGACTACGAGAAGCAGTACGGTCAGAAACTCAACAACCAGACAGTGGGAGCCAGTGCCAAACCCGCCCGTATGGTGATAGGTGC
>FLNY01003886.1_pt1 | contig 38817 bp, 39 predicted proteins | sample 1140381 | NCBI WGS metagenome assembly FLNY01 (sample SAMEA3878172, study PRJEB12797) | bioreactor metagenome | biome: Moose rumen | place: Sweden | collected 2011-10 | reverse complement strand
GAATACCCCGGTTTCATCTTTGAGCGGCTCATAACCTATTATGGTAAGAGCAATGTTCCTAACTTCCACAGAGGAGATTTTGTAATGGATGGAATCGAGTGGGAAGTCAAAAGTCCAAAAGGAATATGATAGCGTTTATATGCTATGGTTTTATGTTGTGAGATGGAAGGTTTAATAGAGTGAAAAAATACCCCCATAACATATGGTTATGAGGGTATTAGTTCTAATTTAATAAAAATCAAGCATTCACAGCTAATGCTATGAGTTCGTCTTCTGAATCAGCAAAATTATAAGGTGCATATTCACCATAAGCAGATGGTCTACTTATTAATACTATTTGAACATCCTTTTTTACACTGTTTTCAAGTCTATTCTTTAATTGTACTAATTCATTTCCGTGTTTTGCCTTTAATGCGTAACATCCGCGCTTGTTTTTATTTTTTACTACGACGTAACACATTTTAATACCTCCATGAAATCGTCTTCAGTACGAATTTTCCCCTGTTCGTAACATTCTCGAAGAAATCTACCTGATGAATCTGGATAATCTTTTTTGTATATATAATCATGAAGCCAATTATTTAACTGTCTGTCATATAAAGTGTTAAATTGAACCTCTATCGGATAATGGTAATTATCTTTTTGATAATAAATATGTACACCACGGTACCCATCATCGTTACTTTTACCTTCAGACATATTTACAACTCTTAAAATATCAGATTCCAAATTCAAAACTTGAGAATAAGAATCGCAAAAAGCTCTAAATCCTAAAATGTCATTAAATACTTGACGCATCTGTCTATTAGGATAATATCTATCGTATTTATTACTAATAGATTCTATACTTTTTATTCTGTAATCTAAAGCTATTCCGTCGAGACTATCTAATGACCAAAGCCAATTAGTCATCTTCTCCATTTCCATCAATACATCATCTTTGTCAAAATAATGTATATTTTTCTTTAGCGATTTTCCAAGTTCGCTACGATAAGAAAATTCATCAAGTAAACTTTGTGACAATCCATTTAATAGTAAAATGTCACTTTGCATTTTTAATCCTTTCAAAATTTTCCTCTTTGTACAACAATTAATATACATACAGAGGAAGCTTGTTATGTTAGACTGACCTTTGGTTGATTTCAAATGGCAAGCCTTATTTCTATGATACCTCCATTCATGTAAACTCTTATATTTTCTAATATGATATATAGGATTTAATGATATGTGATGAATAGTTCTATTAAATATCACAAATATCTATACATGATATTCGTGGTATTTAATAAGTCTAATTTGTTTATATATTAATTATATCATGTTTTAGGCATAAATTAAAGACACCACTGTTTAGGTGCTGCCTGGGAGTTAGGTGCTTTCATTCGTTTTCAATTTCATTTTAATTACGCACTATTTATTTGTCAAATTTCATTTTTCAAAGTAAGTGTAAACTTTTTGTAACTAGTTGCACGCGAAAAATATTGAATTTAGAACTAGATTAATTTAAGATTTGAATTAAGAGTAGTATTTAACTGGCTGTTGAAAGGAGCGTTTTGTGGAAAAGTTTATTTATCATGGAAGTGACAGCATTGTAGAATTTCCAGAAATAAGAACGCATAGATACAATAAGGATTTTTATTTTGGATTTTATTGTACAGAAATGAAAGAACAGGCAGTACGATGGGCTACAAGACATAGTGATGTTGGTATTTTAAATGTATATAAATATACTCCGGATGATTCTCTTAATATAAATATTTTTCCGGAAATGTCTGAAGAGTGGTTAGACTTTATAGTAGCTTGCCGAAGTGGAAAAGGACATGATTATGATATAGTTGAGGGTCCGATGGCTGATGATACTATATTTAATTATGTGCAAAACTATATTGATGGCGCTATAAGTAGAGAAGCATTTTGGGCATTGGCTAAATTTAAGCATCCTACACATCAAATTAGTTTTCACACAGCAAAAGCTTTAACAACAATTGAATTCGTTGAAGGTATCGAGGTGTCAAATGAATAGAAACGATTTGTTTTATACTTGCAGTTTAATAGAATACATTGGAAGAAAAATAAAATTAAAGCGTGCCGATGTAGTCAATGGGTTGACTGCCGACGTTGTAAAACGTATATACACATATGCTGATGTTTTTCATTCTGAAGTTATTGACAAGGTGGCCGATGAGTTTATAGAGTCAGCCCACTTGGAAACAGGGGATTATGATAATGTAGACTCATGCAAGTACGATGTTCCAAGCTATTGGGATATTGGTGAAGTATTCACCAGATTAATCGAAGATGTATATGTTGATGGCGATGATGTGGTTCAGTTAATATTAAAAATATATAATTCTTGGCTGACAGATGCCATTTCAAATTACAACAGCGATCTGTTTTATCAACCACGTGATTATATTTATGAATGCTACTTGGAAAACAAGATATGTGCATAAGTTAAAAGTCATAGATTCATGTTTTTCTGATGAAAAACATGAATCTATATCATCTAAAGGCGGCGGATATCAAGCGTGGTATGATGTCGACAATAAAAATTTGTATAAAGGTAACACCTGTATTTTGATATCATTGGTATCAATTGTTTTTTCTTCATCTTCTAAAGTTACAATAATGTAGTTTGTTACCTTTGCGGATTCATCCTTCGAAAGAGCTATAAGGCTTTTTGTTTCTCTATCATAGTTAAAAGTGTCGAGTGTGTAAGTTACCTGTATTACTGTAGAAATTGATGGAATGTAAAAATCAATATCTATGCCGGTTTTAGATGATTTGAAGTAGTAGAAATCATCATCAAATAATCTTTTCAAATGTATGGCAACAGTATTTTCTAGAAGAAGAGGATCCTTGTTAATTAAAAAAAGATTGAGTAAGCCATTATCATAAAAATAATATCTAGGCGTGGATTCTCGTTCAGTAAATTTCCCGATATAGTTATGTGTGTTAAAAATTAAATATGCGTCTTCAGCATACCCTACATAAGAGATGAGGGAGTCTTTACTTATTTTTATTCCAATAGAATTGATAGCATTATGTAGCTTGGTATATGAAACTTCGCTTGTAATGGTTTCAGCGATTTTTTTCATTAATACACGAAGAGATTGCACATTGCGAATGCCATTTCGCGCAGCGATATCTCCTAAAAGAACCTTATTATATATATTTTCTACGTATATACGTTTATTAGAATAGTTAACTGCTTCTGGAAAGGCTCCTTCTTTCATGAAGTTTTTCGCTGCCGCCCGAAGTTGACCATTTAAGCTGGAAGTATATTGATGAGTGGAATCGTTTCTTAATCCTATAGCATTCAAATACTCAGCAAATGAGTAGGTCATGATCCGCTGAGCGAGATAGCGCCCTCCCAGCTGAGATTCCATTTCACTACTAAGCATTTTGGCATTACTTCCGGTAATGTATACATGTTGCTTTTGATCTGCCAGTCTTCGTGCAAATTTTTCCCAACCATCTATAATCTGTATTTCGTCTAAAAAGAAATAAGGCGTTTTACTAGTCATTTCAGCAGCGGTCAGTACAATATCATTGAAATCCGAAATACTAAATTCTACTAAGCGATCATCTTCAAAATTAACATAAATAATCTGTTCCCAATCTACACCTTCGTTAATAAGTTGTTGTGCGAGCTTGTATAACATGAGGGACTTGCCGGATCTGCGCAGCCCAATAAGAATATAGTTGGCGGATTTCTCAAGAGAATAAAAGCGTTCATTAATTTCAAAGTTTCTTATAAGTTCGTGTTGATCATAAATAACAGTTTTTAAAATATCGTGATTCATAAATGACCTCCATGGAATTGATGCTGTATATAATATATCATAAATGACGGTATTTGTCGAATATATTAGATAAAACGCGGATTTGGTATCGGATAAATTCGCTATATAGCGCTAGTGTGAACCATTTGAATGAAACTTATTGACATCCTCAAATAGCTCTTATAAAAATAAAACCGATATTATAAAACAATATTAGAGTAGTACTAAAAAAAATGATAAATATATGGCGATTTAGCTGTGGGGATTTGTTGCAAATCTCCACAGCTTTTATTATAATTTCGTTTAGTTGTTTAATCGCGAGGTGAGAGAATGAAGCATAATTTTAAAGCAATTGAGAAAAAATGGCAGGCGGCCTGGGAAAAGGATGATATTTTCAGAGCTGTTGATGGGAGTGACAAGCCAAAGTTCTATGGCTTAGTAGAGTTTCCATATCCTTCCGGTGCCGGTATGCACGTAGGTCATATCAAGGCATATTCTTCTGTAGAGGTAGTTTCTAGAAAGCGCCGTATGCAGGGCTATAATGTACTTTTTCCTATCGGATTTGATGCATTTGGTCTTCCTACTGAGAATTACGCTATCAAAACAAATACACATCCCAGGAAAATCACTGATGATAATATAAAGAAATTTACAAATCAGCTTAAGAGTGTAGGTTTTTCTTTTGATTACAGCCGTACAATCGATACTACTCAGGAGGACTACTACAAGTGGACTCAGTGGATATTCCTCAAGATGTTCGAAAAAGGCCTTGTGTTCAGAGACAAGACCTTGGTTAATTACTGTCCACACTGCAAGGTTGTCCTTTCAAACGAGGATTCGCAGGGTGGTAAATGCGATATCTGCGATACTGATGTCATTCAAAAGGAAAAGGATGTATGGTATCTTCGCATCACAGAGTATGCTGACAAGCTTTTAGAGGGACTCGACGGCCTTGATTTCCCTGATAATATCAAGCAGCAGCAGGTTAACTGGATCGGCAAGTCAAAGGGGGCCTTCGTTAATTTTGCTCTAGATGGTATTGAGGACAAATTAGAGATTTACACCACACGTCCGGATACACTTTGTGGTGTTACATTTATGGTTATCGCACCGGAGCATCCATATATTGACAAATATTCCGATAGGATTTCCAATATGGATGCCATTATGGAGTATCGCACGCAGTGCCAGAAGAAATCTGAGTTCGAGCGTACACAGCTGGTTTCCAAGGACAAGACGGGCGTTCGTGTTGAGGGATTTGATGCAATCAATCCTATCACCGGCAAGACTATTCCTGTCTATATTTCAGATTATGTAATGATGGGATATGGTACAGGCGCTATCATGGCGGTTCCTGCTCACGATCAGCGTGACTGGGATTTCGCTTCAAAGTTTGGCATCGATATTATTCCTGTTATCGAGGGGGGAGATATCACCAAGGAGGCATACACAGGAGAGGGTAATATGATTAATTCCCAGTTCCTTAATGGCCTCAACAATAAAAAGGATTCAATCGATAGAATGATCGCTGAGTTGGAGAAGCTTGGCTGCGGCAAGGCCGGTGTTCAGTACAAGATGAAGGATTGGGCGTTCAACAGACAGCGTTATTGGGGTGAGCCAATCCCTATCGTACACTGCACTACATGCGGTGATGTTGCTGTTCCTTATGAGGAGCTTCCGCTTAGATTACCTGTTTTGGAGAATTTCGAGCCTGGTACAGATGGAGAATCCCCTCTTGCCAAGGTAGAGTCCTTCGTTAACTGCAAGTGCCCGAAGTGCGGTGGCGCCGCAAAACGTGAGACTGATACTATGCCGCAGTGGGCCGGTTCATCATGGTATTTCCTTCGTTATATCGATCCACATAACGATGATGAGTTTGCCGCCAGAGAGAAGCTTAATTACTGGATGCCTGTTGACTGGTATAACGGCGGAATGGAGCATGTTACACGTCACTTGATTTATTCTCGTTTCTGGCATCATTTCCTGTATGACCTCGGCGTGGTCAATACAGCAGAGCCATACATGAAGCGTAGCGCTCAGGGTATGATTCTCGGTGAGGATGGACAGAAGATGTCCAAGTCTCGTGGTAATGTCATCGACCCGCTTGATATCGTGGATGCCTACGGCGCAGATACACTTCGTACCTACGTGCTTTTTATGGGTGATTACGGCGCAGCTGCTCCATGGTCTGATGCTTCTGTTCGTGGATGCAAGCGTTTCCTTGAGAGATTCGCAGGCCTTACAGACATCGTGACAGATGAGCCTAATAGTGAGAGTATCGAGACCGGTATTCACAAGGCCATCAAAAAGGTATCTGAGGATATCGAGGCAATGAAATATAATACAGCTATTGCAGCAATGATGGGACTTTTAAATGATATTGTTGCAGAGGGTCATATTACAAAGGATAATCTCATTCTACTAGTAAAGATTCTCAGCCCATTTGCGCCACATCTCGCTGAGGAGATGTATGAGTCATTGGGCGGCGAGGGATATGTATCGCTTGCTGCATGGCCTGAGTATGACCCTGCTAAGATCGTAGAGTCATCTATCGAGATTGCGGTTCAGGTCAATGGCAAGCTCAAGGCTACCATAACCATTCCTAATGGATGCGAAAAGGACGAGGCACTATCTATCGCCAAGGCTGATGCGGCTGTACAAAAGGCTATCGATGGCAAGAATCTTGTCAAGGAGATTTATGTTCCAAACAAGATTGTTAATCTAGTAGTTAAATAGGATGTTTTTGATATAGGAGAATATTTTATGAGCAAGATACAAATGACGACACCACTTGTGGAGATGGACGGAGATGAGATGACCCGTATTCTCTGGCAGATGATAAAGGAGGAGCTTCTTCTTCCTTTTATTGATTTAAAGACAGAGTATTATGATTTGGGCCTTGAGAATAGAAATGCCACAGACGACAGAGTCACTGTAGAGTCTGCCGAGGCTACCAAAAAATACGGCGTCGCTGTAAAATGTGCAACCATTACTCCGAATGCTGCTCGTATGACAGAGTATGACCTCAAGGAGATGTGGAAGAGCCCTAATGGTACTATTAGAGCGATTCTTGATGGTACTGTATTTCGTGCTCCAATTGTCGTAAAGGGTATAGAGCCTAATGTAAAGACTTGGAAAAAGCCAATCACTATTGCTCGTCATGCGTATGGCGATGTGTACAAGAATACCGAGATGGTTGTTCCGGGGGCCGGTAGGGTCGAGCTTGTATATACAGCAGAGGATGGCACTGAGCAAAGAGCACTTGTACATAATTTTGCTGGTCCTGGCGTTGTTCAGGGGCAGCATAATCTTGATAATTCAATTACAAGCTTTGCTCATAGCTGCTTTAAATATGCTCTTGATACCAAGCAGGATTTGTGGTTCGCTACCAAGGATACAATTTCCAAGAAATATGATCATACTTTCAAGGATATTTTCCAGGATATTTTTGATAAGGACTATAAGGATGCTTTTGATAAAGCTGGCATAGAGTATTTCTATACTCTTATTGATGATGCTGTAGCCCGTGTTATGAAGTCGGAGGGCGGATTTATTTGGGCATGCAAGAATTACGATGGTGATGTCATGTCAGATATGATTTCGTCAGCCTTTGGCTCTCTTGCCATGATGACATCTGTTCTTGTCAGCCCTCAGGGATACTATGAGTATGAGGCTGCTCATGGTACTGTTCAGCGTCATTACTACAAGCACCTCAAAGGAGAGGAAACTTCTACCAATTCCGTTGCGACTATTTTTGCATGGACGGGTGCTCTCAGAAAACGCGGCGAGCTTGATAATATTCCTGAGCTTTCTCAGTTTGCTGACAGGCTTGAACAGGCGTGCATTAAGACAATCGAGGATGGCAAAATGACAAAGGATCTTGCGCTTATCACATCAATTGAGAATCCAACAGTTCTTAATTCCCGCGATTTTATTTTAGAGATTCGCAAGACACTTGAACACTAAATATAGTGGTAGTCATTCTTGACAAAGTACAATATATTCCAATATAATTAATCCTGTGAGAAATCACAGGATTATTTTTTCGGGAGAGAATTAATGGAAATCCAGGTAAAGCTTCAGGCCTTTGAGGGGCCTTTAGACCTTCTTTTACATTTAATAGACAAAAATAAAGTCGACATCTACGATATTCCTATCGTGGAGATTACTGATCAATATATGGATTATATTCGGCGTATGGAGAGTGAGGATTTGGATATTATGTCTGAGTTTTTGCTTATGGCGACTACACTGCTTGATATCAAGAGTCGCATGCTTCTTCCTCAGGAGCCCAAGGAGCAGGAGGAAGAGGCTGAGGATCCCCGAGCAGAGCTTGTTCAGCAGCTTCTCGAGTACAAGATGTACAAGACCATATCTTATGAGCTTAGGGATCGCCAGATGGATGCCAGCCTTGTTTTTTACAAGGAGCCGACTATACCTGACGAGGTTTTGCAGTATCAGCAGCCTGTTGATTTAGAGGAGCTTATGAGTGATCTTACATTAAATAAGCTCAATGATATATTCCAGCAGGTGCTTAAGCGCCAGGATAATCGACGCGATCCAATCCGTTCCACTTTCGGCAAGATCAAAAAGGAAGAGGTTTCCCTCGAACAGAAAATGGAGTGGACCATTGCTTTTGCCAAGGCGCATAATACATTCAGCTTCCGCAATTTGTTGGAGGCATCGCATTCCAAGACAGAGGTTATCGTTACTTTCCTATGCATCTTGGAGATGATGAAGGCGGGTCAGATTAATATTACTCAAGAGGATACCTTTACCGATATTCTCATCGAGAGCAAAATCGCCGCATAGAAAGGCAATTTATGGAACAAAATCAAATAGAAAATATTATCGAGGGCATTTTGTTTGCCATGGGTGGCTCTGTAGAGGTATCCAGGATAGCCAAGGCTCTTGAGATAGATGAAAATCAGGTTGTTGAGGCTGTGAATAATCTCAAGGACAGCTACGCACAGCAGAATCGAGGTATTACAATCACAGAGATTGACGGTGCATATCAGATGTGTACCAGTCCCGATATTTACGAGTACTTGATTCGCATCGCCAAGCAGCCGCGCAAGTATGTTTTGACAGATGTTCTCTTGGAGACTCTTTCAATTGTTGCTTATAAGCAGCCTATCACCAAATCAGAAATCGAAAAGATTCGAGGAGTGTCCTCGGATTTTGCAGTTAATAAGCTGGTAGAATTTGGCCTTGTCGCTGAGCTTGGCAGGCTCGATGCACCGGGGCGTCCTATGCTTTTTGGTACTACAGAGGAGTTTTTGCGCTCCTTTGGTGTCAGCTCCATCGAGGATTTGCCGGAGCTTTCTCAGGCCCAGATAGAGGAGTTCAAAATCGAGGCCGAATACGAGGCCGGCAATGTTGAGGTTACTGTCTGAAATAATTGTGGATGAATAGTGATTTCTGCCCAAAAATCAAGCTTTTTTTGAATTAAAACCACCCAAATTTTTGGGTGGTTTTTTATGACAATTTTTTAACGGAACACATTGAAAATACTGTGAAAAAAGGGTAACATTAAACTTGCGAGAAAATTGAAATATTTATAATAAATGGAGGTATAAGATGGGTAATGATTTAAGTCAGGCTCAGGCTAGAATTGATGCACTGCTTGATGACAACAGCTTTGTTGAGCTTCAGTCTCTCGTGACCAGTCGCAGTACAGATTTTAACCATGATGCTAAAAAAGAACCATCAGATGGAGTTATCATCGGACATGGTCTGATTGATGGCACGTTAGTATTTGTGTTCAGTCAGAATGCAGATGTTTTGGGCGGTACTATCGGGGAGATGCATGCTAAAAAGATTTTATCTGTTTATGACATGGCACTCAAGGTGGGTGCACCGGTTATTGGTATCCTTGATTGCAATGGTGTTCGTCTACAGGAGAGCTTTGATGCTCTTGAGGCATTTGGCACAGTTGTAGAGAAGGCTGCAGATGTCAAGGGTGTTATTCCACAGATTATGTGTGTCGCAGGTAATTGCGGAGGCGGACTGGCGGTTCTTCCGGCACTTGCAGATTTTACATTTATGATTGATGGCGGCTCATTATTTATTAATAGTCCGGATAGCATTTCCGGAAATAGTACTGAGAAATGCGATACTTCTTCAGCAGCTTTTCAGTCGGCAGAGGCAGGCACAGTTGATGTGCATGGCTCTTTGGCAGAGGTTGTTTCTTCTATCAGACAGATTGTCTCATTGATTCCAAACGATATCTCAGAGGCTACTGATGATTTAAATCGCGCTTCAGAGGGATTAGAGAATAAGCTTTCAGATGCGGCTGCTATTGCCACAGAGCTTGCTGATAACAGACAGTTCATCGAGCTCAAATCTGATTACGCTAAGGAAATGGTTACCGGATTGATGAAGCTTGATGGTGTCACAATTGGTGTAGTCGGCAATAGAGAGGTAGATGACAAAGCATTTTTATCGGCCAGAGGTTGTGAGAAGGCTGCTGATTTCGTTGATCTTTGCGATATGTATGAGATTCCGGTGCTTACAATCACAAATGTTGAGTCTTTCAAGCATTGCACATGCCAAGAGCGCAGACTTCCAAGAGCGCTTGCTCAGATGACTCAGCGCTTTGTAGAGGCTAGGATTCCAAAGCTCAATCTCATTGCAAAGCAGGCGTATGGAAGCCCGTACATTTTCATGAATTCCAAGTCCCTTGGAGCAGATCTTGTATATGCATTTGAGGATGCAAAAGTTGGTGCCATGGAGGCTTCCAAGGCGGCTAAGATTCTTGCAGGCAGCGGAGTGGATGCGGCTTCTATCGAGGCAGATTATGCAGCATTGCAAGACAGTGCCTTTACAGCTGCTGCACATGGTCATATAGACAGAATAGTTTCTTATGCAGATGCAAGGAAATATATTATTTCAGGATTTGAGATGTTCTTTTAGAGCAGGAAGGTGAACCTATGAGAAAGAAAATTTTAATTTGCTTATGTGCTTTTACCCTTGCTCTAGGATTGGTCTCTTGCGGTAGTTCAGATAATGAAACATACGGCGGATACACTGCTGATGATTTTGATAATTTGGTTAAAACATATGTCAGCTACCTCATGGTATATGAGGATGATACATCTACCATCGAATCAATATCCAGCAGTATACCTGCATTCGGAGAGCTCTATGAGAGTTACGAGGAGAGCAAGGAAGAGGATTTAGGTGAGTTCATCGCATTTGGCGATACCACAGTAGAGAAATCCGGAAAGACAATCACTGCTACAATGGTTTCTGATTATTCTAAAAGAGATATGAAGATTACCTTTGTATTCAGTTCGTATGATGTCGATTCCGGTCCTACATCAATTAATGCTGAGCCAGTGTACACACTCGGCGAGACAATGCAGAAAGCGGCGCTCAATACCGTAATGGGTATTTTGATAGTTTTCTGTATGCTTATATTAATGTCCGGAGTGATCAAATGCTTCGAGGTTATTCCTCGAATTGAGGCATCATTCAAAAAGGATGAGCCGATTAAGCCGGCGCCAGTCGTTTCAGCACCTAGTCAGGTGGCTGCAAATGACTCGGATGATTTAGAATTAGTAGCTGTTATCGCAGCAGCAATAGCAGCGAGCACGGGGGCTTCTACAGATTCATTTGTAGTACGTTCTATCAAGAAAAGACGCTAATGCGCGACTAATATTTAGGAGGAAATCTCATGAAAAATTATACTATTACAGTTAATGGAACTGTTTACGATGTTACTGTAGAAGACAAGGGTGGCTCAGGAGTATCTCCTGTTACTCCTGCGGCAGCACCAAAGGCTGCACCTGCACCGGCAGCAACCGGAGCAGCAGGTGGAATCAAGATTGAGGCCGGAGCAGCAGGCAAGGTTGTTAAAATCGCAGCCGCAGCCGGAACAGCAGTTAAAAAGGGCGATCCTGTTGTTGTTCTTGAGGTTATGAAGATGGAGACACCGGTTGTTGCACCGCAGGATGGTACCGTTGCTTCAATTAATTGCAACGAGGGCCAGCAGGTTGAGGCCGGAGCATTACTTGCTACTATGAATTAATAGGAGGATTACACATGAGTTACGTTGTAGAGACATTGTCTAATCTCATGGGGCAGACTGCATTTTGTAATTTGACCTGGGGAAACTATGTCATGATAGCCGTTGCCTGTGTTTTCCTTTATCTTGCAATTAAAAAGGGTTATGAGCCACTTTTATTGTTACCGATAGCATTTGGTATGCTTTTGGTCAATATTTACCCTGACATTATTGCATCCCCAGAGGAAACCTCGAACGGGGTTGGCGGTTTGCTTTATTACTTTTATCAATTAGATGAGTGGTCAATCCTTCCGTCTCTGATTTTTATGGGAGTTGGAGCGATGACCGATTTCGGTCCTTTGATTGCCAATCCGATTAGTTTCTGGCTTGGCGCAGCAGCACAGATTGGTATTTTTACTGCCTACCTGCTTGCAATCCTTTTAGGATTTTCTGATCAGGCGGCAGCTGCAGTATCAATTATCGGTGGCGCTGATGGACCTACATCGATTTTCCTTGCCGGCAAGCTTGGACAATCATCTTTGATGGGACCAATTGCAGTGGCAGCTTATTCGTACATGTCACTTGTTCCTATCATTCAGCCTCCTATCATGAAGGCGCTCACAACCAAGGAAGAGCGCTCTATCAAGATGGCACAGCTTAGACCTGTATCCAAGCTTGAAAAGATTCTTTTCCCAATAGTTGTTACAATTATCGTTTGTTTATTACTTCCTACAACTGCGCCACTTGTTGGTATGCTTATGTTAGGAAATCTTTTCAAGGAATCAGGAGTTGTTAATCAGCTCACAGAAACAGCGTCAAATGCTTTGATGTACATCGTAGTTATTCTTCTTGGTACATCTGTTGGAGCGTCTACATCGGCTGAGGCATTCTTGAATGCAGCCACACTCAAAATCGTAGTACTCGGTTTGGTAGCATTCGTATTTGGTACAGCAGCCGGCGTATTATTTGGCAAGATTCTCTGTCATGTTACACATGGCAAGATTAATCCGTTAATCGGTTCAGCGGGCGTGTCAGCGGTTCCGATGGCGGCGCGTGTTTCACAAAAGGTTGGTGCTGAGGAGGATCCTACAAACTTCCTGCTCATGCACGCTATGGGTCCTAATGTTGCCGGGGTTATCGGAACAGCAGTTGCTGCCGGTGTATTCATGGCGATATTTGGAGTTTAATTATTAAGGAGGGAAAGTTAATGGCAGATATTAGTCCAAAGCCGGTTAAAATAACAGAGACAGTGCTTCGTGATGCACACCAATCTCTGATAGCTACTCGTATGCCGACTTCTATTATGCTTCCTATTGTGGACAAAATGGACAAAGTAGGATACAACGCAGTAGAGTGTTGGGGTGGTGCTACATTTGATGCTTGTCTCAGATTTTTAAAAGAAGATCCATGGGAGAGACTCAGAAAGCTCAGAGATGGATTCAAAAACACCAAATTACAAATGCTTTTCAGAGGCCAGAATATCCTAGGATACAGCCAGTATCCTGATGATGTTGTGGAGTATTTCGTTCAGAAGTCTATCGCAAATGGTATCGATATTATTCGTATCTTCGATTGCTTGAATGATATTCGCAATCTTGAAACAGCAGTTAAGGCTACCAATAAGGAAAAGGGTCACGCTCAGGTTGCTCTTTCATATACTCTTGGCGAGGCGTATACACTCGATTATTGGAAGGATATTGCAAAGCGTATTGAGGATATGGGGGCTTCGTCAATCTGTATCAAGGATATGGCCGGTCTTTTGGTTCCTGCAAAGGCATATGAGCTTGTCTCAGCATTAAAGGAATCTACCAATCTTCCAATCGAGATGCACACTCACTATACATCAGGTGTAGCCAGCATGACATATCTCAAGGCCGTAGAGGCAGGCGCTGATATTATCGATTGCGCAATGTCTCCATTTGCTCTTGGTACTTCACAGCCTGCTACAGAAGTTATGGCGGCCGCATTCGAGGGCACACCATATGATACCGGATTTGATCAGGAGCTTCTTTCTGAAATTGCAGATTATTTCAGACCATACAGAGAGGAGTGCATCGAGAGTGGACTTATGTCTACAAAGGTTCTTGGTGTCAATATCAATACTCTTCGTTATCAGGTACCGGGCGGTATGCTTTCCAATCTTATCAGCCAGCTGAAGGAACAGGGCCAGGAGGACAAGCTTCGTGATGTTTTGGAGGAGGTTCCACGCGTCCGCAAGGATTTGGGCGAACCACCACTTGTTACACCATCATCTCAGATTGTCGGTACACAGGCCGTATTCAATGTTCTTATGGGTGAGCGCTATAAGGTGGCTACAGAGCAGACAAAGGACATTCTCCTTGGTAAGTATGGCCAGACTGTTAAGCCTTTTAATCCGGATGTTGTTGAGAAGGTTCTCGGAGATGACAAGGACAAGGCTATCAGCTGTCGTCCGGCGGATTTACTCGAGCCCGGTCTTGCTAAATTCGAGGAGGAATGCAAGGAGTGGAAGCAGCAGGACGAGGATGTTCTCTCTTATGCTTTGTTCCCAAAGGTTGCTGTAGAGTTTTTCAAGTATCGTGAGGCTCAGCAGTCCGGAGTTGATCCGAACAAGGCTGACAAGGAGAACAAGGCCTATCCGGTATAATTATTAGTCAATTCACATGATTTAGGGTGATGCAGGATTTCTTGCATTACCCCTTTTTATTTACTATAATACTTAGGACACGCATCTTTATGCGTAGGCTCAATTAGCTAAGAAGTCATACATTATTGCTTGATATAGCCACTCTACATAGCCTGAGCAAGCGCGAGGAGGGAGGCGCCATGCCAAGCTTAGGAGGTACCGCTTTAGCGGTAGGTTGCCTAAGCGAAGGTATGGAAGGTGCCCTCCGGGAGCATGAAGAACTTGGAAGAGTGGCTGAGAACAATACAATAATCTATGATTTTGGAGGAAATATGGCTACAACCAAGGATTTGATTTCAAGAATTAACGAGCTATACGGCAAAATGTCAAAGGGACAGAAAATGCTCGCCAATTACATTATTGATAATTACGACAAAGCTGTTTTTCTTACAGCAGCCAAACTAGGTGAGAAGATTGGCGTTTCTGAATCAACAGTTGTTCGTTTTGCCGGATTTATCGGTTACAGTGGCTATCCGGAGTTTCAGCAGGCTTTGGAGGCACTTGTTCGCAGCAAGCTCAATAATACAGAGCGCGTTGAGATTACTAATGGCGGCATCGAGCAAAATGGTGTTCTCAGATCTGTGCTTACATCTGATGCTCTCAAAATTAAAACTACAATGGAAAATATTGACGAGGTGGCATTTGAGACTGCTGTCGATACAATTATAAATTCCAAGAGAATATATATAGTAGGAATTAGAACCTGTGCGCCGCTTGCACAGTTTTTGGCTTTCTATCTTAGTATGGTTTTTGACAATGTGGTCAATCTGCAGACAAATTCCTGCTCTGAGTTGTTCGAGCAGATGATTCATATCGGTAAGGATGATTGCATTATCGGTATCAGTTTCCCGCGTTATTCTATGCGTACTCTTAAGGCACTGGAATTTGCCAATAATCGTCTTGCGAATGTTATTACCATTACAGATTCTATTCATTCGCCTATGAATCTATACAGTAGCTGTAATCTTATCGCTGAAAGTGATATGCATTCGGCTATCGATTCTCTCGTTGCTCCTATGTCTGTGATTAATGCATTGCTTGTAGAGATTTTTAATCGCAAGCAGCAGACACTTGCTGAGAATCTCGATATGATAGAGAGCGTCTGGGATAATTATCAGTTCTATGAGAATGACGAGATAGAGCTGGTGGATGATTCTATCAAAATGAATTATCAGGAGAATTTTGATGAGTAAGGTTTTGGTTATAGGAGGCGGCGCTGCCGGAGCTATGGCGGCATATGCGGCCGGAATGTGCGGCCATAATGTCACTCTCCTTGAAAAAAACGAAAAGCTTGGAAAGAAAATATATATCACAGGAAAGGGCAGATGCAATTTTACAAATGCCTGTGACCCGGATGTGTTTTTTAAAAACGTAGTAAGCAATCCCAAGTTTTTATATAGTAGTATTTATACATTTAGCCCCGATTCTATGATTGATTTTGTTGAGACTCATGGTACGGCTACAAAGGTTGAGCGCGGTAATCGTGCGTTCCCTGTTTCGGATCATGCTTCAGATATCACTAGAGCTCTTGAAAGAGCCATGAAAGAAGTAGGAGTTATCATCCGACTTAATTCACAGGTGAAGAGCATTAATATATCTGATTCTGTCGTTGAATCGGTTTCATTGATGAATAATGAAGTAATAGCCTGCGACCATGTTATTGTATGTACCGGAGGATTGTCATACAGTACCACCGGCTCTACAGGGGACGGCCTTAGATGGGCAGATAGTTTCGGACTTAGTGTCACACCTACACGACCTGCGTTGGTCCCTTTGAATTGTCGTGAGGACTATATCATGTCCATGCAGGGCTTGGCTCTTAAAAATGTTTCTCTTTCTATCTATAATGGCAAGAAAAAGCTGTACGAGGATTTCGGCGAGATGCTATTTACTCATTTTGGAGTATCCGGTCCACTGGTTTTGTCTGCCAGTTCTATCATAGGCAGGGTATTAGAATCACAGGGGAGCTTGCAGGCGTATATCGATTTAAAGCCGGCTCTTTCTTTTGATGAGCTTGAGACTAGGGTGCTTCGTGATTTTAATGATAATATGAACAAGCACCTTAGCACCGTTTTAAGAGGCTTGTTGCCCAGTTCTATGGTTCCGGTTTTTATTTCTATAATGGATTTTGATGATAGCAGGCAGATTAATTCTGTTACCAAGGAAGAGAGGACACAGCTTATTAATTTGCTAAAGGCTTTTCCTTTTACAATCACGTCTTTGCGTGATTATAAGGAGGCGATTGTCACCCAGGGTGGTGTTTCTGTTAAGGAGATTGATCCTTCCACAATGAAATGCAAGAATATCTCAGGACTTTCCTTTGCTGGAGAGGTTATTGATTTGGATGCATTCACAGGTGGATTTAATTTACAAATAGCCTGGTCGACCGGATATTTGGCCGGCCTGAGTATATAGGAGGATGAATTATGGCAATGAATGTTGCAATCGACGGACCGGCAGGAGCCGGCAAATCTACAATAGCCAAGGCTATTGCAAAAAAAATGGGATATGTTTATGTTGACACTGGCGCTATGTACAGAGCTATGGCTTTATATTTTATTGGCGCAGGAATTGCTGCAGATGATGAGGCTGCAATCGCATCATCAGTTGATGATATATCTGTTTTTATCAAATATGAGGATGGTGCGCAGCATGTTATTTTGAATGGAGAGGATGTGACCGGCAGGATTCGTACTGAGGAGGTCGGTAATATGGCCAGCGCCACATCTGTTTATGCTCCGGTTAGAAGCAAGCTTGTATCATTACAACAGGAGCTTGCCAAGAGTACAGATGTAATAATGGATGGTCGCGATATCGGTACAGTTGTACTTCCTAATGCCAATGTAAAGATTTTCCTTACCGCTTCAGTTGAATGCCGTGCAAAGCGTAGATTTGACGAGCTTGTAGCCAAGGGGGAGACTCCTGATTTTAACAAAATTGCAGAAGATATCGCAGATAGAGATTACAGAGATTCTCACAGAGAAATCAGCCCACTAAGACAGGCTGAAGATGCAATTTTAGTTGATAGTTCCGATATGACAATCGATCAGGTGGTTGATACGATTATTTCTTATATTGACAAATAATTGAGGTTTTTAATGAAGATTATTTTGGCAAAATCGGCGGGATTCTGCTTTGGAGTTCAAAGAGCTGTCGATATGGTAAAAGAACAAATTAATATTGGCAAAATGCCTTTATATACCTATGGGCCGATTATCCATAATGAAGAAGTGGTTCGTGATTTTGAGTCCCACGGCGTGCAGGTAATGGAAGAGGATCGGATGTCCGATTATGCTCCGGGGACTGTGATTATTCGAAGCCACGGTGTCGCAAGATATGTCGAGGAGAGCCTTAATACTCTCGGATTTGATATTATTGATGCTACCTGTCCATTCGTTAAAAAGATCCACAAGGCAGTTGATGAGCATTCCAAATCCGGAGAGCATATTATCATCATAGGAAACCCTGACCATCCGGAGGTCAAGGGAATTGTCGGCTGGGTCAATGGAAATGACTATTCGGTGGTTCCGGATAGATTAACCGCTGAGAATTTAACTGTTAACTCAGATAAACAGATTTGTATTGTGAGTCAAACCACCTTTAACCACAATAAATTTCAAGAATTAGTTGAAATTATAAAGCAAAAAGGTTATCATATTATTGTTTTGAATACAATATGCGATGCGACTAACAAAAGACAGGTCGAGGCAGCAGATATAGCATCTTCGGTTGATGCTATGCTGGTTATCGGGAGCAAGAATTCTTCCAATACCCAGAAATTGTATGAGATATGCAAAACAAGATGCAAAGATACTTACTATATACAGACGGCTGACGATTTCCAGCCATCTGACCTTAGTTCCATTGAAAGTGTAGGTATTACCGCAGGGGCATCCACCCCAAACAATATTATCGAGGAGGTTCAAAAGAAATGCCAGAAATGAGTTTTGAACAAATGTTGGAGGAATCATTTAAAACTATACACAATGGAGAGGTCGTAGACGGTACAATTATCAGTGTTAAGCCAGATGAGATTGTATTAAACATAGGATACAAGTCTGACGGAATTATCACTCGTTCAGAGTACACAAACGAATCAAACGTAGACCTTACCACATTAGTTAAGGTAGGCGATCCACTTTCAGCTATAGTTATCAAGGTAAATGATGGAGAGGGACAGGTTCTCCTCTCATACAAGAGACTTGCTCTGGAAAAGGGCAATGAGAGACTTAAGGAAGCATATGAGAATGGTGAGGTTCTCACAGCTACAGTTGACAGAGTTCTCAAGGGCGGTCTTTCAGTAGTAGTTGATGAGGCTAGAGTATTCATTCCTGCTTCATTCGTATCAGATGTTTACGAGAAGGATCTCAACAAATATCAGGGCCAGGAGATTAGCTTTGTTATTACAGAGTTCGAGCCTAGACGTCGCCGTATCATCGGTAATAGAAAGACACTTCTTGTTGCAGACAGACAAAAGGCTCAGGAAGAGCTCATGGCAAAGATTGCCGTTGGTCAGGAGTTCGAGGGCGTTGTTAAGAATGTCAAGGACTTTGGTGCATTCATCGATTTAGGTGGTGCAGATGGTCTTCTCCATATTTCTGAGATGAGCTGGGGTCGTGTTGAGAACCCAACCAAGACTCTCAATGTTGGCGATACAATCAAGGTATTCGTTAAGGAAATCAAAGACGGCAAGATTGCTCTTTCTTGCAAGTTCGAGAATGAGAATCCATGGAATGGTGCATCTGAGAAATTTGCTGTTGGCTCTGTTGTCAAGGGCAAGGTTGTTCGCATGAAGGATTTCGGTGCGTTTGTTGAGCTTGCACCTGGTATTGATGCTCTTCTTCATGTTTCTCAGATTTCAAAGGATCGTATTGAGAAGCCGCAGGATGTGCTTTCAGTTGGTCAGGAGATTGAGGCAAAGGTTGTTGAGTTCAACGATGACGAGAAGAAGATTAGCCTTTCTATGAAGGCGCTTCTTGAGCCTGAGGCATCTGATGATGAGGATGTGGCTGATGTTAATATCGAGGAAGTTGCAGCTTCAGAGGAGTAATTTCCAATATAATATTTTTGATTAATTATGGAATCCATAGATATAGTCTATGGATTCTTTTTTGCTTTATAGGAAATTACTTTGTAATTCCTATAAATTAAAAAACAAGCTACGCTTGTATTTTCTTAATTTATCGAAATTATTCCACAGTTAATACACAATATCTATGTATAATGAATTTTATTAATAAGGGTTTGGTGCGCATTTACAAGGAGAAGGCCACTATGGATAATTACGAAGAGTTCAAAAAGGATGTTCACACACTGACAAAGATTGATTTGAGTTCATATAAAGAGAAGCAGATGCGTCGTCGCATTGATTCTCTTGTGAGCAAAAATCAATGTAAGACCTACAAGGATTATGTTAATCTTTTGAAGTCGAACAAAGATGTTTTCGATGAATTTGTAAATTTCCTTACAATAAATGTTTCCGAATTTTATCGTAATCCGGAACAGTGGGATCTTCTTGACAAGGAATTTTTCCCTGAGATGATTAAACATTCAGGACAGAATTTGAAGATTTGGAGTGCTGCGTGCTCTACAGGAGACGAGCCTTATTCTCTGGTTATGGCTCTGTCCAGACACCTACCTATGAACAAAATTAAGATATACGCAACTGATTTGGACAAGCAGGTTATAGCTACTGCGAAGGTAGGGTTATATAATGCAAAAAGTATTGCAAATGTACCTGCTGATTTAAAAAAGAAATTTTTTACTCCTGTAGGCAGTTCATTTCAAATTAGTGATGAAGTGAAACGTTGTGTTGAATTTAAAGAACACAATTTGCTTCGCGATACATATCCATCTAATTATGACATGATTGTTTGCCGTAATGTATTGATTTATTTTACAGACGAGGCGAAGACGGAAGTATATGCCAAATTTGCAAAATCACTTCGTCAGGGCGGCATTCTATTCATAGGATCCACAGAGCAGGTTATCGAATACAAGGAATTAGGATATAGTCGAAGATATTCATTCTTCTACGAGAAAGTTTAATCGAGAATTTATTTTATAAAAAGAGCATCGTTTACTGATGCTCCTTTTTATTATAGATAAGATTTGACGATGACTATATTTCATCCTGCGAAATTAGTGCTTAAACATATATTTTAATATTTTGGTTGCAATAGCAGGTGTTAGGTCATCGGCTTGGATGAAAGTCTCTTTCGAATCATAATCAGATTTGAATAATTTGATTTTTGTTCCTATATCAAGCTTTTCAGGAAGCTGGATAAAGTCTGATGTCAATTCTACTTTACAGTCTCTTTTGGTCGCCGGACGTCGATTTGATTTGTCAACACTTCCTCCAATGGATTTTGGAATAATTATATTTTCATTTAATAAATAATAATAGTTTTTGCAATCAGGCAAAAATGTATAAAGAGAAGAATGTACTGTATTTAAAGATAGGCTGATAATATCATCCTTTATTATATAAAGTCCATAATCCCTTCTTTTATTTATAGACTTTGGCAGAGCAAATGGGAGATTAAATGTACATAATAGCCTATCACCTTCTTCTACAGAATTATTAAAAGTTATATCACTATTTAATAAATCTGAATAAGACAAAATATCGCAGGCAAATACCATTCCCTTAATATCTTCTAAATTGTGTAAAAGGATAAGTTCCTTTGATTGGACATCTCTGCTGATAGAGTAGTGGAGGTATACCGGTATTAATTCGCCTCCGTTGTATTTGTCTTCTCTGTCTAGTCCCAGGTACTGTTCGATTGTCTTTTGTTTGTAATTTGGTAGATCAAGCAGGCACTTTGCTTTTGTGGTAGTTAAATACATGTCGATATGATTCTTGGATTTTATCGATGTACTTAATTTATACTTTCTGCATCTTTCAATGATAAATGATTCGTCGAATCGGGTTGAATTAAATCCGAGCAAATTGTCATAATCTCCAATTACGTTTTCAAAATAATCAAGTAATTCGATCTCTTCAGATTCATTCGAAGCCAATAGTTGAGTAATTAGTACTTCTTTGTCCTTTCTTGTAGCATACCCTATGAGATATATAAATGATTTTCGGGGAGATAGTCCGGTACATTCTATATCAAAAAACAGGGTATTTTCTGTAAAATACTTATCAATAGCATGTGTTATAAATTTTAAACTGTAGCTGTTTTGTATTATTTGCATAATGAAATATTACGCTCCTTGTTATAATTTTCACAATTCTATATAGCATTTTATCAATTTAGTACTCAAAAATGTACAATATAATTGATAATATTTCTCTATTAATTTAGCAATAATGATATAATTAACATGTGAAACACAATTATTAAATTATGTGTATGATTCACGCTAATGGTTTATTAATACAATCCATTAGGAGTCTAATAATTATTCAGAAAGAGGGGTACAGTAAATGGGCCTTAGTACATTTAAAGGTGGCGTCCACCCTTATGATGGCAAGGAATTATCCAAGGAAAAGCCGATTAAGGAACTGTTGCCACAAAAGGAATTGGTCTTTCCTTTGTCCCAACACATAGGCGCTCCGGCCACTCCGGTTGTTTCGGTTGGAGATACTGTACTGAGAGGTCAGAAGATTGCGGAGGCCGCAGGCTTTGTGTCGGCACCAATATTTTCTTCTGTATCAGGTACAGTCAAAGCTATCGAGCCCAGGCGTGTAGCCGTAGGCGACATGGTTAATTCTATCATAATCGAGAGCGATGGCAACTTCATTGAGACCGGCTTTGAGAAATGCGAGGATTATACTCAGCTCAGCAATGAAGAAATCATCCAAAAAATTCAAAATGCAGGTGTAGTAGGTATGGGAGGCGCTGGCTTTCCTACTCATGTCAAATTATCACCTAAAAATCCTGATGAAATTGAATATATTATTGCAAACTGCGCAGAATGTGAGCCGTATCTCACCTCTGATTATCGCAGTATGGTTGAGGAGCCCGAAAAGCTTATCGAGGGTATGAAAATAATTCTTCAGCTTTTCCCTAAGGCGAAGGGATTGCTTGGCATTGAGGACAATAAGTCCGATGTTATTGCTAGTCTACAGAGTCTTACGGCTGATGATAAGAGAATAGAGGTTGTGCCTCTTATGACTAAATATCCTCAGGGCGGTGAGCGTCAGCTTATTTACGCTTGCACCGGCAGGGCTATCAATTCAAAGATGTTGCCTGCAGATGCAGGATGTATCGTTGATAATGTGGCTACTATCAATGCTATTTATACTGCAGTTGTCGAGGGTAAGCCTGTCATTGATCGAATCTTTACTGTTACAGGTGATTCTGTGATGGAGCCTCGCAATTTCAGAATTTGTATCGGTACCGGCTGTAATGAGATTCTCGAGGCTGCCGGTGGATATGTAAGAGAGCCTAAGAAGCTTATTTCCGGCGGACCGATGATGGGATTTGCTCTTATGGATGCAGATATTCCTACCACAAAGACAAGCGGCGCACTACTTTGTCTCAGCCATGATGAGGTATCGCGATTTGAGCCGACTGCATGTATTAATTGTGGAAGATGTGTGGAGGCATGCCCTGAACAGCTTGTTCCGTCCAGATTATCCAAGTTTGCCGATCATGATGACAAGGAGTCATTTGAAAAGTGGTACGGTCTGGAGTGTATCGAATGCGGCAGCTGTAGTTTTGCCTGTCCGGCCAGAAAGCCACTGGCACAATCTATCAAAACCATGAAGAAATTTGTTCTTGCAGACAAGAGAGTAAAGAAATAGAAAGGACATAGGTACGATGAGTGATTTATTACATGTTTCTTCATCTCCACATGTTAGAGGCAAGGATGACACGAGCCGTATTATGCTCTATGTTATTTTAGCTCTGATGCCAACCACTATTTTTGGTATCTTTAATTTTGGGCTTAGAGCATTACTTCTCATTGTTGTCTGCATCGCATCATGTGTGATTTCGGAGTATTTATTTGAAAAGGCAGTAGGAAAGAAGAGCACAATAGGCGACTTGTCGGCTGTTGTCACAGGACTTCTTCTTGCATTGAATTTGCCTAGCACACTACCTGTTTGGCAGGCGGTTGTAGGCAGTGTATTTGCTATAGTAATAGTCAAAATGCTTTTTGGCGGTTTGGGTCAGAATTTTATGAATCCGGCACTCGGCGGAAGAGTATTTCTTTTGATTTCCTTTGCCGCTACTATGACTAATTTTGAGTATGACGGAGTATCTTCCGCAACTCCCCTTGCTTCTTTAAAGGCGGGAGATGCTGTTAATACTTTGGATATGCTAATTGGTCGTACCGGGGGTACTATCGGAGAGACAAGTGCTCTGTTTATTTTAATTGGCGCAATAATACTGATTCTTCTTGGAGTAATAGATTTGGTTATTCCAGGGACATATATTATTTCGTTTGTAGTATTTTTGATTTTGTTTTCCGGACATGGATTTGACATGTCATATGTCGTTGCACATCTTTGTGGTGGCGGACTTATGCTTGGCGCATTTTTCATGGCAACAGACTATGTGACATCACCTATCACACCGATGGGCAAGGTGCTTTTTGGTATTTGCCTTGGCGTGCTGACAGGCGTATTTAGAATTTTTGGAAACAGTGCCGAGGGTGTCAGCTATGCGATTATTTTTAGCAATATGCTTGTTCCTCTCATCGAAAGAATTACCATTCCGAGAGCCTTCGGCATCAAGCGCGAGAAGAGACCAAAGGAGGTGAAGGCTAATGAATAAATTAGTAAAAGATGCTTTGGTTCTTACTTGTATTACCGTTATTGCGGGCTTGGCTCTTGGTATTGTCTATGAGATTACAAAGGCACCAATTGCCAAGGCGCAGGAGGAAGCGCTTCAAAAGGCATATGCTACTGTATTTGAGGCTGCAGACTCATTTGTAGATATGGCAGATTTTGACTCCGATGCAGCCACTGCGATTGTTCAGGATGTCGGCTACACTGATGACACAATTGATAATTGCGTTGAGGCACAGGATGCATCAGGTAATGTTCTTGGCTACGTAATTACAATTACATCTTCTGCGGGATATGGCGGAGATATTACATTTTCTTTGGGAATCACAAATGATGGAATCATCAATGGATATTCTATAACAAGCATTTCAGAGACCGCAGGACTTGGAATGAAGGCAAGAGATACAGGTGATGGCAGTTTTTCTTCACAGTTTGTAAATCGTGCCGCAGAAATATTTACAGTCACAAAAACAGGGGCGACAGATTCATCTGAGATTGATGCCATTTCCGCAGCCACAATTACATCTAAGGCTATGACAAATGGTGTAAATGCAGGAGTCACCTACTTTAATTATTTGGTGGGAGGTACTGCGAATGAATAAATATTTGGAAAGAGTATACAACGGACTCTGGAAAGAAAATCCTACATTTGTATTGATGCTTGGAATGTGTCCAACGCTTGCAGTTACTACATCAGCTATAAATGGTGTCGGAATGGGACTTTCGACAACTGTAGTTTTGGTATTGTCCAATATGATGATTTCCGCTTTAAGAAATATTATTCCGGATAGAGTTAGAATGCCGGCCTTTATAGTTGTTGTTGCATCCTTTGTTACAATAGTACAGTTTTTGATGCAGGGATTTTTGCCTTCATTATATGATTCGCTTGGAATCTATATTCCACTTATCGTTGTAAACTGTATAATCCTTGGCCGAGCAGAAAGCTATGCCAGCAAAAACGGCATAATTCTTTCTATGTTTGATGGAATCGGTATGGGACTTGGATTTACTGTTGGCCTTACCTGCATTGGTATTGTCCGAGAAATCCTTGGAAACGGATCGATTTTTGATGTGAACATTACACTTCTTGATGATTTTCATATTACGCTTTTTGGACTTGCTCCCGGTGCATTCTTTGTACTCGCATTCCTTGTTGCGATAATGAATGTGATACGAAAGAAAATGGAAGAAAAAGGCAGGCCTTTACCTGCTGCACAGGGATGCTTATCAGGGGATTGTAGTGGATGTGCTGTAGCGGATTCATGTAATTCACAGACAGAAGGAAAGGAGGAATAATATGAGTTACTTTACAGGATTAGTTCTTTTATTGGTATCATCAGCGATTGTAAATAACGTTGTTCTTTCTCAGTTCCTTGGATTGTGTCCATTCCTTGGTGTTTCAAAGCGAGTGGAGACAGCTGCTGGTATGGGTGGAGCAGTTATTTTTGTAATTACGATTGCCTCATTTGTAACAAGTATTATTTATAAATTTATATTGGCTCCTACAGGATTTGAATACATGCAGACTATAGTATTCATTCTTGTAATTGCAGCGCTAGTTCAGTTTGTTGAAATGTTTTTAAAGAAAAGCGTACCATCATTATACAAATCACTCGGTGTATACCTTCCGCTTATCACGACAAACTGTGCGGTTTTAGGTACAGCTATAAATAACGTTTCGGATGGTTATGATATCTTGCAGAGTGTCATAAATGGTTTTGGCGTTGCTGTCGGATTTACCATCGCCATTATAATCATGGCAGGTATCAGAGAAAAAATTGAATACAACGATATTCCAAAGACATTCAAGGGGTCCGCAATCGTTCTGGTTACAGCAGGGCTTATGGCGATGGCATTCCTTGGATTCTCAGGGGTTATATAAGGAGGGCTGACTAATGAGTATAACAGGAATTTTACTGGCAGCTGTTATCGTTGGCGCTACCGGATGTATAATCGGATTTTTCCTTTGCTTCTCAGCGGAGAAGTTTAAGGTCGAAGTTGATCCCAGAGAGGAGGCAATTTTAAGCGTCCTTCCCGGGAACAACTGTGGAGGCTGTGGATACGCCGGCTGCTCCGGTTTGGCAGCGGCTATCGTAAAAGGAGAGGCACCTTGTAATCAGTGCCCTGTAGGTGGAGCACCTGTAGGAAATCAGATTTCCGAGATAATGGGAGTAGCCGCCGAGGAGGGCACTCGCAAGGTGGCATTCGTCATGTGTCATGGTACATGTGACAATGCATCTATACTTTACGAGTACACAGGTGTAGAGGATTGTCGGGCTATGGCCTTTGTCCCGGGAGGTGGTCCTAAGGCGTGCAGCTATGGATGTATGGGATTTGGCTCATGTGTCAAGGCGTGTCCTTTCGATGCAATACATATCGTTGATGGAGTAGCTCTAGTCGATAGGGAGGCCTGCAAGGCCTGTGGTAAATGTATCGCCACCTGTCCAAACCACCTGATTGAATTGATTCCATATGATTTCGGACATGCTGTTCGCTGTCACAATAATGACAAAGGCAAGGATGTTATGAGCGTATGTAAGGTGGGCTGTATCGGTTGCCATAAATGCGAAAAGGTTTGTGAAAGCGACGCAATTCACGTAGAGGGATTTTTCGCTCACATCGATCAGGACAAATGTACCGGCTGCGGCAAATGCGCAGAGGCTTGTCCAAGACATATTATTCTCTAATACTTTTAGACACCGTTTAATAGACGGTGTCTCTTTTTGAGTTGCGATAATGTAGGATTTAGTGTTAATATATAGCGGATAATGAAAAATAATATTCGGAGAATATAATGTACGGACATGATTTTACAAACAAAAAGAGGGTAATTATAAAGGTAGGTTCATCAACTATCACTCATGATGCCACCGGAAATATCGATTACACCAAATTAGAGCGTCTTGTAAGGCAGCTATGTGATCTCAGAGCCCAGGGCAAGGACATTTGCCTTGTTTCATCAGGTGCTATCGCTGTTGGTAGATATGCCATCGGTCTCAAGGATAGACCGACAGATTTGGCTACTAAGCAGGCATGTGCTTCTATTGGCCAGGCCTATCTCATGTCTATATATCAAAAGCTTTTTTCGGAATATAATCAGCGCGCCGGCCAGGTCCTCATTACCAAAAAGACCATGATGGACCCTGAGTCAAGAGCAAATGCCAAAAATACATTTGAGCAATTGTTTGCGCTAGGTGTTATTCCTGTTGTCAATGAGAATGATACTGTCGCAACGCACGAGATTCAGTTTGGTGATAACGATTCTCTTTCTGCTATTGTTGCAGCTTTAGTCAGGGCAGATGCGCTTGTGCTTTTGTCCGATATAGATGGATTATATACAGACAATCCATCAAATAATCCAAATGCCAGCTTTGTTCCCGTAGTGGAGAATGTAGAGGATGTCTTTTCTATGGCATCATCAGAGAGTAGCAGTAATGTCGGTACAGGTGGAATGACTGCCAAGCTCAAGGCTGCGCAGATTGCTACATATTCAGGCGCAGATATGGTTATTACCAATGGCGCTCATATTGGCAATATTCACAGGATATTTGAGAACAAGGATAAGGGCACGCTTTTTATCGCAAACAAGCGTGATGATGTACATGTTTTAGATTTATTAGAGGAGTAATTATGGTAACAGATGCAGATATTGCAAGAATAAATGAGCTTGCTCACAAAAAAAAGTCGGTCGGTCTTAACGAGGATGAGCTTGCTGAGCAGGCAGCACTTCGCAGGAAGTATATAGATGCGATGAGAGCCAATGTCAAGGCCCAGCTTGACAATATAGATGTGATTGAAAAGGATGGAAGTATCGTTAATTTAGGCGAGAAATATGGAAGAAAATAAATCACTTAGACAGATTTATATTGATAAAAGGAAAGCTTTGTCTGACGATGACAGGCACGAGCTTTCTAATAAAGCCAGCGAAAATCTTATTGCTCTTTTAAATACTGAATTTAAAGGAGCAAATATTTTTTTGTGCTTTTATCCGCTCGAGTATGAAATTGATTTGAGACCTTTCTATTCTAATTTGATAGAGTCCGGGAAGACCTTATATTTTCCTGTATCAGATGATAGAGATAAGTCCTTATCTTTTTATAGAGTAGATAATTTGGAATCGGATTTTTCCAGAGGGACCTATCAGGTTATGGAGCCTGTGGATAGAGTAGATGAGCTTGAGGATTTTAGTGATTGTGTTTGTATTACACCGGGGCTTATCTTTGATGATGATTTTAATCGTGTCGGTTATGGTGCAGGATATTATGACAGATTCTTCAATGATAATCCTGAGATTACAAAGGTTGGAGCATTTTTTGATTGTCAGGCATATCCGGCTCTTTCCCCCGCTGCACATGATGTGAAAATGGATTATATTGTTACAGAAAATGGCTACACGAAAAGAGGGTAATTATGTCACTAATTGAATTGGTTTCCAAAGCAAAGGACGCAGAATTTGTTTTATCTACTATGTCAACCGAGCAAAAGGATAAGGCAATTCTTGCTGTCGCTGATGCTCTTGTACTACAGTCTCAGACTATTATTGCCGCAAATGATATTGATATGCAAAATGGTGAGAAAAAAGGACTATCGCAGGGCCTGTTAGACAGGCTTCGCCTTACAGAGGATAGAATCAAAGCAATGGCTGACGGCTTGCGTCAGGTTGCAAGTCTCGCTGATCCAATTGGACAGATTACAGATACGATTGAGCGCCCTAATGGCCTCATTATCAAAAAGAGACTGGTTCCCCTTGGCGTGGTTGGCGTGATTTATGAGGCAAGGCCAAATGTTACAGCTGATGTCTTTGGCTTATGCTATAAGACCGGAAATGCTGTTGTCTTAAAGGGCGGTAGCGATGCTCTTGAATCAAACAAAGCTATTGTAAGTGTCATCAGAGATACTTTGGGATCGCTCTTACTTGATCCTAATGCGGTTGTTTTAATTGAGGATACATCCCGCGAATCCACCAATCAACTTATGCGAATGAATGGCTATGTGGATGTTTTGATTCCTCGCGGGGGCGCAGGCCTTATCAGATCTGTCGTTGAAAATGCCACTGTGCCTGTTATAGAGACCGGTTCAGGTAATTGCCATATTTACGTGGATTACAATGCAGATATTGATATGGCATGTTCTATCATCGAAAATGCCAAGACCCAGAGAATTGGTGTCTGCAATGCTGCGGAGTCACTGGTTGTTCATAAGGATATTGCCGCATCGCTTTTGCCGGCTCTTAATTCTACTCTCAAAAAACACGGCGTTATTGTTCGTGCAGATGAAGATGCAAGGGCATTCATGGATGATGCAGAGGCCGCAACAGATGATGATTTTGCAAAAGAATATTTAGATTACATCATTTCGGTAAAAACGGTTTCATCTGTTGATGAAGCGATTGCTCATATTAATAAATATAATACAGGGCATTCGGAGTCTATAATTACAAATGACGAAGCAAATGCCGAGAAGTTTTTGGTAGGCATTGATGCTGCGTGTGTATATGTAAATGCATCAACCAGATTCACTGATGGATTCGAGTTTGGATTTGGAGCTGAGATAGGTATCAGCACCCAGAAGCTACATGCCAGAGGACCTATGGGGCTCATGGCGTTAACGAGTTACAAATATACAATTTATGGAAATGGACAAATAAGGAAATAAAATGAGTTTTACAGATCTATTAAATAATGCTCCTGATAAGGAGCCTGAGCGTCAATATTACTTTATTGAAGAGGCTGCCAAATTAGTCAAAGAAAGGGAGCAGGAGCTGGGACGCAAGCTGACATGTTGTGTCACTACTTTTGGCTGCCAGATGAATGCCAGGGATTCGGAAAAGCTTCTCGGTGTTCTCAAGCAGATAGGATATCAGGAAACTACCGATGAGAATGCTGATTTTGTTATCTATAATACATGTACTGTCCGTGAGAATGCCAATAATAAGGTGTACGGACGTCTCGGTATTCTCCATGGCTACAAGAAAAAGAACAAGAATATGATGATTGCTCTCTGCGGATGTATGATGCAGGAGCCTACCGTTGTTGAGCATCTTCAGGAGAGCTATAGATTTGTAGATCTTATCTTTGGCACTCATAATCTATACAAGTTTGCCGAGCTTTTCACCACAGCCTTTTTGAATAAAAAGGGGATGATAATCGATATTTGGAAGGATACCGATCAAATAGTTGAAAATCTCCCTATCTCACGAAAATATCCTTTTAAATCAGGAGTAAATATCAGTTTTGGTTGCAATAATTTCTGTACTTATTGTATTGTCCCGTATGTTCGAGGCAGAGAACGCTCCAGAAAGCCTGAGGATATCGTAAATGAAATCAAGGAGCTGGTGGCTGATGGCGTTGTAGAGATTATGCTTTTAGGGCAGAATGTCAATTCTTACGGTGTCGGACTGGAGGAAAAGGTAACATTTGCAGATTTGCTTCGCATGGTTAATGATATCGAGGGCCTCAAGCGTATTCGATTTATGACACCTCATCCCAAGGATTTATCAGATGATTTGATTGAGGCGATGGCAACCCTTCCAAAGGTTTGCAAGCACATGCATTTGCCATTGCAATCGGGCAGCTCTGCAGTACTGAAACGAATGAATCGCCGCTACACGAAGGAGAGCTACCTAGAGCTTGTCGACAAGCTCCAAAAGCGAATACCTGATGTGGCAATTACAACAGATATTATTGTAGGCTTTCCCGGTGAGACCGAGGAGGATTTTCTTGATACGATGGATGTTGTTGACAGGGTTCATTATGATTCCGCATTTACATTTATTTATTCAAAAAGAACAGGCACACCGGCAGCAACTATGCCAGATCAGGTCCCTGAGGATGTAATAAAGGACAGATTCGACAGATTGCTTGCCCTTGTTCAAAAACATGGCCACGAAAAGGTCAAGAGATTAGAAGGCTCTGTTCAGGAGGTTCTTGTTGAGGAGATAAATGAGCAGGATAGTAGTCTTGTTACTGGAAAATTATCAAATAATATCACGGTTCATTTTCCGGGTGACGCATCAATGATTGGAAATTTGGTTAATGTTAAGCTAAACTGTTGTAAAGGATTTTATTTTATTGGGGAACAGGTATGATTGCATACATTAGAGGAACACTTGCAGATATAGAGGGGGCTTCCGTCATTATTGAGGCAGGAGGCATTGGATATTTAATAAATTCATCAATGAATACTGTTGACTTATTACCGGAGATAGGGTCTTTCGTTCAGCTTTTTACAAAGCTCATACCAAAGGAAGATTCGGTTACATTATATGGCTTTGGTGACAAAGAGGAGCTTAGAATGTTTGAGCTTCTTTTGACAGTCAGCGGAATTGGCCCCAAGGGTGCTCAGGCAATTTTGTCATCAATGTCGCCCGATGATATCAGATTTGCTGTTGCATCAGGCGATTCCAAGGCGTTTTCAAAGGTACCGGGGGTGGGCAAAAAGACTGCCGAAAGAGTTATCGTTGATTTAAAGGACAAGGTGGATGTCGTAGAATCATACGAGAACAAATTATCCGGTCAGCATTCATCGGCAGGAGCTGTTACATCTGCTCGAGATGAGGTCTTAGAGGCTCTTGTCTCTTTGGGATATTCTCCAAGCAATGCGGCCAAGGCCCTTGATAAAATGACTATCACTGAGTCCACAACAACAGAGCAATTATTATCTGACACATTAAAGCAAATGTCATTTTTATAAATTTGGGGAGATAAATGCTTACTAACAAACAAATCACATCAACAATTGCCAGTCACGAGGATCTGGTAAACGACAATGCCCTAAGACCCAAGAGTTTTGACGGATATATCGGTCAGACCAAAGTCAAGGAAAATATGAAAATATATATAGAGGCAGCCAAAAATCGAGGCGATGCATTGGATCATGTATTATTATACGGCCCTCCGGGACTCGGTAAAACCACACTTGCCGGTATAATTGCCTCTGAAATGGGTTCAAATATCAAAGTGACTTCCGGCCCTGCAATTACAATTCCCGGTGAGATTGTTGCAGTTCTTATGACGCTCAAGGATGGAGATATATTATTTATCGATGAGATTCATAGATTGTCAAAGCCTGTCGAGGAGACGCTATATTCTGCAATGGAAGATTTTGCGGTTGATATTGTAATGGGTAAGGATACTACAGCACGATCTATACACACCAGATTGCCGAGATTTACCCTTGTCGGTGCCACGACTCGTCCGGGTCTCTTGTCGGCTCCACTGCGTGACAGATTTGGAATTATAGGTCACATGGACTATTATACTCCCGATGAATTATCTACTATAGTTACGGCTTCCGCAGAAAAGCTTAACGCTCCAATTGATTACGAGGGTGCATACCAGATTGCCCTACGATCTCGAGGAACTCCACGACTTGCCAATCGTTATCTCAAGCGCGTGAGGGATTATGCTGAGGTTCGTTTCGATGGAGTAATTACAAAGGATGTGGCTGCTGCAACTCTTGATTCACTTGAGGTGGACACATTAGGTCTTGATAATAATGACAGAAATATTCTCCTGGCCATAATAGAGAGATTTGCGGGAGGCCCTGTTGGCCTTGATAATCTTGCCGCCACAGTAGGAGAGGATTCCGGCACAATAGAGGATGTATACGAGCCGTATTTATTACAGCATGGGCTGATTATACGCACTCCAAAGGGCAGAGTTGCTACTAAGGAAGCGTACGAGCACTTTAATATGCCAATCCCCGACAATGTGAGTTAGTGTTATATAGTTACTATTAAAATATAGTCTTTGAAATAGTAAGTTGATGCATTCGTAAGCACTTGTTTTTGTGGTCCAATAAAGCTATAATAAAACTTGAATTTCTGACGGGAGGACGATATATGGTTTCCGAAAAAAGCGCAAAAGTGCTTATAGGCGGAAAAGTTTATACATTATCAGGTTATGAGGAAGAGGAATATCTTCAGCGTGTAGCCAATTACATCAATTCAAAGATTGATGAGTTTAATTCAATAGACGATTATAAGCGCATATCTGCTGATTTAAAGGCCACATTGTTGGAGCTAAATATTGCTGATGATTATTTTAAGGCAAAGTCCCAGGTTGAGGCTTTGGAGTCAGATATGGAGGTTCGTGATAAGGAGATATACAATCTCAAGCATGATTTAATTTCTGCTCAGCTCAAGAGCGAGACTTTAGAGGAGACTATTTCAAAGCTTGAGCGCGAGAATAAGGAGTTGCTCCTCCACAAGACCAAGCTCGAGGCGTCTCTCGAGGATGCACTTTTAGGTTCTTTGTCAGACGAACAATAGGATAATCCTTCGATATATTAGGATTCTCGGCATTTTGTTTTAGCTGGATTTCGAGATAATAAGAGTCCCAATTTTGGGACTCTTTCATTTTGCAATAGGAGTTTTATGGATAGAGTCGAATTACTTTCTCCTGCAGGAGATATTAATATTTTCAAAGCGGTAATTGATGCAGGCGCGGATGCCGTATATTTTGGCGGAGATATGTTTGGCGCCAGGGCATATGCCAAAAATATCACAATCGACGAGGCAAAAGAGGGAATTAGATATGCTCATTTACATGGCAGCAAATGCTATCTCACTGTCAATACTTTGCTAAAAAATACCGAGATAGAGCGTAATCTATATGACTATCTAAGAGCATACGTCGAAAATGGAATCGATGCATTTATTGTTCAGGATATGGGGGTATTCTCGTTTATTCGCAGTTATTTTCCTGATACAAATATTCATGTCAGCACACAAGTTAGTACCTGTACAGCTGCAGGTAGTGAATATCTATTTAATAGCGGCGCATCGAGAGTCGTCACAGCTAGAGAAATCTCATTGGAGGAGATTAGTCTGATACATAAGCGCTGCCCTGATCTTGAAATAGAATCATTCATACACGGCGCTCTTTGTGTATGCTACTCAGGACAATGCCTGATGAGCTCAATTCTTGGAGGGCGCTCCGGAAATCGTGGCCGTTGCGCTCAGCCTTGCAGGCTTCCTTATGATGCTTATGATTCTGTGGGCAATCACCTCAATAAATCAGGCAATTATCTATTGAGTCCCAAGGATTTTTGTACAATCGAATATCTTCCGCAGATGATAGACGCAGGCGTATTTTCATTCAAAATCGAGGGGCGTATGAAACAAAAAGAATATGCAACAGGTGTAGTCAGAATTTATCGCCATTACATGGATAGGTATCTATCTGATGGAGCTGATTCATATGCTGTGTCTTGCTCTGACATGCGTAAATTATTAGGCCTTGGTAATCGTAGTGGGTTTACTCATTTATATTTAGATGAACACAACGGTCCTGACATGATTACATTCAAGGAGCCTTCTCACAAAAAAGCAGATGTCAGTGAGTATAAAGAGTCTCCTTCAAAGCTAAGGGTCAATTGTAGAGTTACAGCATTATTAGATTGCCCTTTTTCTGTTGAGTTTTATGATGATAATGGTCATCGCGGAAAGGTGATAGGAGATGTTGTTTCGCATGCTCAAAAAAAGCCTACATCCCTTGACGATATCAAAAAGGCTATATCCGGTCTTGGAAATACACCTTTTGAATTAGGCGAGCTAGATATAGATACAGAGGATGGAATATTTCTTCCTGTATCAGCTATCAAAAGCGCCAGAAGAGATGCTATAGTTTTATACGAAGAGGAGCTTCTTAATCAGAGCTTGCCATTAATAAATGATTTTAAGCCACTACCGGAGATTAAAAATATATCATCGACTATGTCTGATGTATTTATTTCTGTATCAACTCTTGAACAGCTTGAGGCTTTGAATTCCTTTAGATTTGACAGAGATGATTTTATCAATAGAATTGCCGTTCCGGTCAAATTTTTTGATAAAGCACTTAATTATTTCCCGAAAAAGGAAATATTCATCTATTTGCCAACTGTATTACGGCAGGACTATATTTCTGATATTAGAATTAGTGACATGGCTTCGGGCGTAATAGCATGTTCAATGGATGAATTAGGATTTTTGTCAGAGATTAGTTATCCCAAAGAAAAAATAATTATCGATCACAGATTATATACTTTTAATAATCGAAGTATTGATTATTTTAGTAAAACGGGCTTTATTAATAATTGTATTCCATACGAACTCTCGATTAAGGAATTGCGCCATCGCGACAACAGAAATTCGCAGATGATTATTTACAGTCGAATTCCAATGATGGTTACAGCTAATTGTACTATAAAAAACACCTTGGGTTGTAGAAAGCAAAATGATATTATCTATATAACGGATAGGAAAAACGAAAGATTTCCTGTGGCATGTAATTGTGATTACTGCTACAACACGATATACAACAGCAAGCGATATATCGCATTCGGAATGAGAGAGGAGCTTGATACCCTTGGAGTCAAGGAATATCGACTGGATTTTACTGTCGAATCACGCGAGGAGGTTTTTCTTATTCTTAGAGAGTATGAGAATGTCTTTATCAAAGGCAAGCCATTTTCTCTAAAAGACGACATGACATACGGACATTTAAAACGAGGGGTAGAATAATTGGTCAGTGTTATTACATCCTTTTCCAGGATAACGATAATTGCATTTATTATTACTTATACACTAATGGACATTTTCCTTATTTTTGAGAGGAAAATGTCTGATGGACTGCGAGGAGTTTTGCAGATAATTCAATCTGTCATGATTGTATTATTCTTCATTAATTCCTCGGCAGTATTATATCTTAATCTTGAGGATTTCAGCGTAATCGCAATAGGGATTTTATTTTTACTTGTTATTTCTCTAATTGCATACAGCGTGAATTCTTTTCGAATCCCGGCATCAAAGACTTTACTTAACAATGTTTTGATGCTTCTTAGTTTTGGTATTATTTTCTTACAGCGACTTAGTCCGTCCAGGGCCGTGCGACAGTTTGTATTTGTTGTCGTGTCATTTATTATTGGTATGATTTTGGTCTCTATTCTTAAAAGACTGCAGGATTTTCGTGAAATCAAAAGTTGGCTCTATTTTTATTTCTTTGTAGGAATTGTGCTACTGATTATCGTTCTGCTGGCAGGCTCCACGGAATACGGCGCAAAGCTCTCCCTTAATATCGGAAATATCAGTATTCAGCCTAGCGAATTTGTCAAAATTTCATTTTTGTTTTTTATGGCATCTACTATTGTTACATTCAAGGATATACGTGGGTTTATTATTTCAACGATTGGCGCAGTTTTCCATGTGTTGATTCTCGTATGCTGTAAAGATTTAGGTACAGCTCTCATATTTATGATGACATATTTGTTTTTGAGTTTTATCGCCTACAAAAACTATATTGTTCTCATATTAGAGTTTTTGGTTGCCACGGTGGGCGGTGTAATGGCCTACAATCTGTTTCCGCATATACAAACTCGTTTTATTGCCTGGTCTGATCCATTATCAGTGGTCGATAATCAGGGATATCAGATATCACAATCACTGTTTGCCATTGGTACAGGAGGCTGGCTTGGTTCAGGCTTGTGCAATGGTCTTCCTACCAAAATACCTGTTGTCACAAAGGATTTTATTTTTGCGGCGATTTCAGAGGAGATGGGTGCAATAGTTGCGCTTTGTCTAATCTTGATTTTTATCTGCACATTCATAAATATTTTTAATGTGGCATTCGAGTGCACTGACAGTTTTTACATGCTTATTATCAATGGAATAGGTGTAGTTTTTGCTGTTCAGACATTTTTGAATATAGGGGGAGTGACCAAGTTCATTCCATCCACCGGAGTGACACTGCCATTTATCAGCTATGGAGGCAGTTCGTTATTATCGATGTTTCTATGTTTTTACATTGTTGAATCCGGGCTGGATTTATCGAGAGGCTTGAAATGAAAAACTCAAAGAAATCAATTAGAAAAGAAATATATGTGGTTACGGTATTTTTCGTAATAATTTTCCTATGTATGTTAGGCTATTTTGTTAAGTACGTACAGGTGGATTCCAAGGATTTTATTTACAACGAATACAATGCAAGATTTTCTGTTTTCTCGGATGATGTGACCAGGGGCAGTATCTACACCGCTGATGGTGTAGTGATTGCAGAGACATCAAAAGATACAGATGGCAATGAAATCCGAGTATACCCGGATGAGCGACTTTTCTGCCATGCGGTGGGCTATGTTGATCAGGGAATGGCAGGGTTGGAGGCCAGCTATTCGTTTGACTTGCTCAAATCCCACATTGATATTAATGATCAGATAGACAATGCCCTAAATGGTCAAAAAAGCATGGGAGACAGCCTGATTACTACACTTAATTATGATGCTCAAAAGGCTGCATATGAGGGCATGGGGCTGTATGACGGGGCCGTTATAGCAATAGAGCCTAGCACCGGCCGTGTTGTTGCGATGGTTTCAAAGCCTGATTATGACCCTAATACAATAGCTACATACTGGGATGATATCACAGACGAAGAGAATGATACCAGTGCCCTGTTAAATAGAGCAACCCAGGGGGCGTATCCTCCTGGCTCTACCTTCAAAATTGTCACCACTCTTGCATATTTACGGGATAATGATGGCGATGACACATTCAGTTATACCTGTAATGGCTCGTATACTGTTGATGACTATACCATTCATTGTAGTAGCAATAAGGCGCATGGTTCTGAGGATTTATTAGAGGCATTCTCTAATTCCTGCAACAGTGCCTATGCATCGATTGGTGTAGGTCTTGACAGGGATGTTTTTGCTCAAACCGCTGAGGATTTATTATTTAATAATTCTTTACCCACGATGCTCGACTCGACCAAAACGCCCAAGTTTTATGTGGATGACAGTACAGAGGATAGTATAGTGGCTCAGACTGCCATGGGACAGGGCAAAACTACAGTATCGCCTCTTTATATGTGTATGCTGGTTTCAGCAATTGCAAATGACGGTCAGTTGATGGAGCCCTATTTGGCGGATCAGATTGTCAGTGCCGACGGCAATGTGGTCAGCGAGACCAGTCCTGTGTGCTACGGCGAGATTATGTCCGAAAATGAGGTAGATTTGCTCAACGAATACATGGAGGCTGTTGTCATGGATGGAACCGCGGATAGCGTGGATTTTGGTGATTTGACAGTATACGGCAAGACAGGAACGGCAGAGTATACCTCCGATAAAGATGAGACCCATTCATGGTTTGTAGGATACGCAGTTGACGATGATGGCAAAGAATTAGCGATTGCAGTCATAATGGAGGGCGCCGGCTATGGAAGCAAATATGCAGCTCCTCTTGCGGCCAAAGTTTTTAATGCCTATTTCGATTAGTGAAAAATATGCTCAGAAATCAGGTTAAAATTCAAAAAGTGATTGCAATTTGTGATTTGCTTTGCTATAATTCGTTTGTTGCGTCAAATAGATGTGACACGGTTTTTTGAAATATTATTACAAGGAGGTGCAATCATGGCAAAATGTGCAGTTTGTGGAAAAGGCGCTCATTTCGGTAACAATGTGAGCCATTCTCATAGAAGATCCAATCATATGTGGAAGTCTAATGTGAAGTCCGTTAAGTGTAATGTGAATGGAACACCTAAGAAGTTATATGTATGTACTTCTTGTTTACGTTCTGGCAAGGTTGAGCGTGCTTAATCTTACACGATATTGAAAGTCACTCGAAAGGGTGGCTTTTATTTTT